>Ga0123342_1009001_pt1 | contig 12213 bp, 12 predicted proteins | sample Turbeawhitnodule_FD_89960 | JGI IMG/M metagenome (GOLD analysis project Ga0123342, IMG submission 89960) | Root nodule microbial communities of legume samples collected from Mexico - Turtle bean Mexico white nodule | ecosystem: Host-associated > Plants > Roots > Nodule | place: Mexico: Nepantla... | reverse complement strand
CTGACTTGAGCGTCGGAGTGCAATCGGCCGCTAGAGGCGCCGTTTGTTGTGTTTCGCAGGTTTGCTTGGAGTTCTTGTGGAGTGCTTGGAGCGTTCTTGCGGAAGACAAAGTTTGACGTGGCGTATCCTTCGATGTTCGAATCACCTGCGAGATCAACATGTATAAACAATTTTATATTAAGTCCCCTTACCTGCATATAATGTGTCTATTAGAAAAAAACTTTCTTTTAACACTTACACAAATCCAATAAACTTCAAGTAAGCCACCAAATGTCAAACCCTACATCAACAACATGTCATTTTTACAAAACGCTTAAAGAGGAGAAGACAAAATTATAATATTTAGTAAGAATTGAACCACTTACTTGAATCACCACTCTAATAAGTCTACTTTGCTCTTTATCTCCTTACCTCCTCAACATTACAAGTCATAGTATTTTCTAAACTTAAAGATAATTAAGAGAATACAAGTTTTTGAGAGATAGAATTCTGAATGAAATAAAAATAAAGATGTATTGTCTATTTATAAACATTATAATCTTTATCCATTTAAAATTTATCCCCAAATAAAACTAGGATTTTATCCATTTATCTTATTGTCTTCAAGCTCCATTGTAGAATCACTAGTCTTCAAATCTCATAACACTTTTATATTATTGGTGTTTATACCTTTGAATTGTTTTATCTCATGGTTTTCGACTGGTCTAACATCAAAAGAAAAATTCTTTCATATTTGAACTTTGTTAGGTTTCCAATACATGAATTAGAGTTTATATGTATTTCTTCAACTAAGATACAAGAAACATGTTATGCACCCAAACAAGATCAAATGGTAAAAGAACCTCATAGCTAAATTAACCCATTTTTGGAAGCATCTGATATAGTTCAATACATGTGGGAATCAACCTTTTTTATTTGATTGCTCCTCCAACACTTGTAGTAGGAAAAACCTTGATGTGATATTGGAGTCAATATAATTTTGAATTTTCTTTATAATTTTTATTATATTTTAATTAAGTGGTTGAATGGTCATAGGGAAGATAAAAAATGTGAATCATTCATGTTTTCATGATAGGAAATAATAATGTATAAAGTGGGAATTAAAAAGCAACAATAGTGGAAGTTAATTACTAATGGACATTAAATATGGTTACTCATGAGCATACTTTTATTCATACTTTAAAGTTTTAATCATAGATTCTTGGACTACAATCATGAATAAATTCATTATTTTAATTGAGATTCATGTAATTAAGTTTATTTTTTCCTTAACTGTTATTTATGCTCATCTTATGTTTTAGTCACAGTAGATAGTCTAATATTTCTCATAGTAGACAATCTAATAGAAGGTTCGACTAAATGATCAGAATGAAGCATCTACCACTACGAGTGGACTAAATCACACGAAATTCCAAGTTGTTTCTTTGAATCTAAACGGTAAATAAAATATGATTTAAAGAGATGGAGAATTAAATCTTTAATATCTTAGGAGCAAAATTTGAAGCAAATATTCTACAGGGATATTCTCTCGAATTTCTGAAATAAAAAACCTCTGTTAAACACACCAAAAATAGAGCAAATATCCTTCGAAGATATTGTCCAAGTAAATCTTCTTCAAAATATCTCTCATAACAGCGTTGAGTTTAATTATAATCAATGTGTAAATCTGAATGGAGTTTGGAAACAAAATATTTGAAAGAGAAACAAAACAAGATCTGGATTTAATAGGGAAAGAAGATATCTACTTGATACTCGAAATAGAGAAAATAAACATTTGATAATAGCAAAACAATATCCTGGGACGGATTTTTATTTTTATTTTATGCAAAAAAAAAAAAGATTCTAAAAGTGACTTCTGAGGAAGAATATGGCATCGTGTTTTCAACGCATTTCATCGTTTTTGGTTCACGTTTCATAGTTGAATAACACTTTTAGACAAATTTATTTCTTTTTTGTATTTTTATTGTTTTTGCTACCACATGGAAAGCTAAAACCTTTTGGGTTCATTCCCTAGTGATTTCCCATTGAGTTCTAAGGTTTTGATCAATAAAATTTTCATTTTTCAATTATTTATAGTTGTTTTAACCTTTTGATATTTTTTAAATTTGATTTCTGTAAAAGGTTGTTCTCAAACACGTGATGAGGGTTCAGTTATTTTCTCTAATTTGGATTTCTTGGTTAGTTTGCATTATTTTGATTAATCTCTTGGGCGTGTGATTTAAGTGATAAAAGATAAATATATTATAAGTAGACGAATTACAAATGGTGTATTGAATACATCAATAAACGCATGATTTACTGATAAGATTAAATTGAATTGAATTAACACATGCTTTAATTTAGTTTAACCCTATGTGAGAATTGAAGGATGATAATCTTTAGATAACATGTGAAGAATTCATTGGTGGAAAAATTTGGGAGTCACCTGTTTTTCATTCATTACTATTGGCTTTGTTGGGGGACAACTTGTAGTTATCTGACCACAATTATACTATCCGTTCTCTAGCATTAGACGGTATATCATTGTGTTCGATAGTCTACACTGGAATCATATAAATTTGACTGCTAAACAACAACTATCAGTTACTTAATGATAATTAATGTAGAATGTAGATGACCTTGCATATGAATTCTGAAAAAAGATTGAGTTTGTTTTTATGAGAACTTATGGAGATCTGAGTTATAAGAACCCAAATTTAATCTTATCAAGGTAACATGTGCAATCAATCCCATAACTTATCACTAACTTTCTCATCTTTCTTAAGTAGGACGTTAATATCCTTTCCTATTTTGCATTTTCATGAATTGGTAAGAACCTTCAACTCTTGATATTCAGTGAGATTTATTTTTTACTTTCAATTTTTATTTTATTTTTATTTTTATTTGTTGAACTTATGGTAGGTACTAGTGTTAAAAGTGCTTCTCAACTCCACATATCACAACTTTTTTGTTGATGACTTCTTTTTCCATAAATAGAGATGAAGTTGAAAGAAAATTTCAAGGAGAAAGGAAGGAAAAAACACAAAAAAAAAGAAGCAAAGTATAAATATAAAGAGAAAATGTTTGATAAGTATTGGAAAAGATATGTTCTAATTGTAATGAGAGAGTGAGGGAGAAAAATAAAAAGAAAGAGCTAGTAGAAAAGAAAATTAGTGAATAAAAAAATTAAAGAGAAGGAGTTTAGAGAAAAATAAAATAGAGTGAACTTAAGAGAAAAAAAAAAGATTAAAGAGAAGGAGTTGAGAGAAAATTAAATAAAAGAAAATAAGTTAAATGAAAAGGAAATTCAAGAAAAAAAAATATAGAAAAAAGAAAAATGAAGAAATAAACCTAAAAGAACTTGCCAACAAAAATGAAGGAAAACATAATAATGAAGATATTTTATGCGATTGTGTAGATATTTTTGTTTTTTTCCATTCAACAATGTCATAAAGAGTTTTTTCATGAGATGTCTCAACAATATATTATTTGGTATCAATAAATAAAAAATGATTTCAGGGATTATAGTTTTGAATTGGAAAACTAAAAAAAATATCATATTTCATCTTTATATTAGTTTTCTTTTGAAGGAAGTGTACTCATGACATTCGATGACGAATGTCCTTGAAGAATGAAGGAATAATGTGATCTTGAGGGGGTCAATATAATTTTGGGTTTTCTTTGTGATTTTTATTATATTTTTAATTAAGTGGTTGAATTGTCACATATGAAAGACAATAAAATCACAAGAAGGTGAATCATTCATGCTTTCATGGTGGTAAATAATGATACATAAAGTGAGAATTAAAGTTTTATTCTTAAATTTTCTACAAAAAAAATAAAATTGAACACTTGTTGAGAATTCAATTCTTTTCCTTAATTGAATTTTTTGGTTAATTTGTTTAGTTTTAATCAATCTCTTGTTTGCTTAATTCAAGAGGTAGAAGATAAACATTTCACGAGTCGACATTGGAACTAGTAAGATACTGAATACATTATTGGACACTTGTTTTGTTGATACAATTATGTTGAATTTGATTGACTCTTGTTTGATTAAGTTTAACAATGTTTGAGGACTGAATATTATCGCTTGTGGATGGAGTGTGACTCTAGCCTAATATGCCTTGCTTTCTCTTTTATGCACTTACATCTTGTTCCTTGGATTGTACATAGTAGATGAAATAAATATTTGTCTTTCTGTAAAAGGATTGAATTTAAAATTTCACATATTTTTAAGGAGGTTTCAGCTTGAGTTTCTTTGGTATTCTAGTTTTCCCTCTAGTCTTTACTTAGACTTTTTCCATAATAGGTATAAACTCTCTATGCATCATTTTGTCTATGTTCTAGTGAGTTGTTTTGTATTTATTTACATGTGTTTGGTCTAGTTCCCTTTTTTTTTATTGTTTTCTTTTTCTATTTAATGGATTGCTTCATCTAATGGCAAATTATTGTTGAGGTTTAGGGTGTCAGCGTAGCTGAGATGTCAAGTTTCGTAGTGATGTTTAACATGAGTTTATTAAAAACACTTGAGTGTCAACCTCCTTCCTATTTTCTGTTTTATAATCCCTATTTTATTTTTGTGCACACCAATCTCAATCTCATTTTTTACTTTATTTTTATTGCTAACATTTGTTGCTTGCATATAGATTCTAAACATTGTTTGATTGATTTCACTATTAGATTTTTGGGAATTTAATGTCATTGTCGAGGAATCCAATTTGAATTTGGTTACAAGTTTTTTTCTTTATCTACATAATCTTTTTCATGTATATGCATAACTTTTATTTTTATTTTTTATGCACGTCTAACTCTATTTTTCCATTCTAATTGTACAACTTTTTAGCTTTCTCGGAGATCACATTATTAAAAAAAAAAAAAAATAAAAAAAAAAAATATATATATATATATATATTTAGAATATATGGTCTATTGGAAAAGAATTTAAATGTTTTTCGTGACAAAAATCTTTTGGTTTTGATTCTGAAATTGACATGGATTTAAACTATTTTTCATATGAAAATTATTCTTCATCTCATCATGATCAACAATATAACTATGACACATTGTAGGTCATATTTGCAACAATTTTCCCTGTTTATGAGAATCCTTTGTATCACAGTGGGTCATACTTCTAACAGCCTTATGAGCCATATTGTCAACAATATTATTATGATGAATATAAGAAAATCCAACCACCCTTTCAAAATTTTGTGCAACCACCTGACATTACTCCTCCTAGTTTTGAAAAACCATCTTTAGAGAAGTTGGTCAGACAACTAATGGTAAATATAATAAAATCTCAGCAAAGCATCGAAGCTAGTTGATAAGTCTCATATTTCAATAATATTTTATATTAAAAGATAGACACTTATGGATATTTATGTAAGAATTGATGGCTTAAACAAGAGGGGGGGTGAATTGTTTGTCAAAGATTTTCGCAAAGATTGATTAAGAATGAACATTTATCAAACTATCACAGATAAGCACTTAAGGAAAGTAATGAAACAATGATACAAAAATTGTTTTCAAAATTTTAACTGATTGAAATTGCGTTTTAATCGGTTGTTTATACCAGCAGCAAAAACTGAATTAACACAAATAGTTATAATGAGATAGAGATAGAAAAATTTACACAGAGAGATTTATACTGGTTCACTCAACCTTGAGCTACATCAGTTCTCAAAACAGAGTTCCACTAGTAATCAATTATAGATTACACCAACACACCACAAAGAGGTGACCTTGAAAACCACAAGACCCACTCACCCTCTTTGCAACACCACACACCTCAAGTCAGAATACCCTCTGACTTTGCAAGATTTCACACACACTTATAGTTAATGAAAGTACAATTATAAGAATTTTGAAAGGGGTAGAAAACACCTGAGATTACAGAAAACAGAAAGCCCTATTATCAGATCTTGTACCAGTGCAAAGCTTAACAACAATCTTGCAAATCTTTTGTGATGGCAGAGGCCCAAGCCCAAGCCCAAATAAAAGTTCAAGGTTCAGCTCAAGCCCAACACATAGAAGATCTGGGCCAACTAAGCATCATTGGATGTCTCTTGTTGTAATTACTTTTGACTGGTTTTTAGGAGAACGTAAAGGGAGGTGTAGATATAGATATAAGAGGTGTAAATGTATAAAGATAAGTCACACCTTCCATGTGACATAAAAAGAAGATGTAGGTGTAGATTTAGGGGGTGCCAAAGAAAGAAACCAAGTCACATTTCCCTTGTGACTAGGAATTGGCGCCAAATTCAAATGCTTCTCATTTGAATTTTCCCACTTTAATTTCAGCCCTTTCACACTATAAATAAGAGGGCTTGGCTCATGCAATTGCAAGATTAATCATAGAGTGAAATTGCTGCCAAATTTGTGCCAATTTGTCACTCTTGTCTACTTCCTCTCTAGGATAGGCAAGCTTAGTCTTCAACCTTCACCTTCCAAGTGAGCTGGCCGAACCACTCACCCTCCATACATTACATGCACCTTCAAGGAGTCCACACCTCTTAGGAGATCCTTGCACGCCTCTTTCATAAGTTTCCGCCCCCATCAATTCAAGTTTCATCAACATGAAGGCACTTCTTCCATCATTTTGAAAACTCCTTTCAAAAACAAATCTAAATCTCTATTTCAAACTCTATAAAACTTGTTGTATTTTGATTTGACAGAAAGGTTATATTTATAGCACTTGAAATCTAGTCGTTCAAGGCAACATTTAATGAGCCAAAGCAGTTTTGATCACACCCAAAATAGAATAACAGGTTTTCAAAAAATTGTTATGAAAACACACAATCAACCGGTTGAAAGCACGATTTAACCGGTTGAATTGGTTAGGAAGTTACATAACCAAGTCAAAAACAGTTTCAAAATCTCCAAGTCAGCTAAGTGACAAACAACCGATTATTCCGATAATTCAATCGGTTGTTTTTCCCTTAGCTTAGAAATACACTTTGCTTTTTGAAACAGATTGGGCAAACTTTGTGCAAGTAACAAGAACTGATCTTTAAATGGATTCTAAACATTCTAATCTAAACCCAAACCAAAAGCAACAAGGCTTCAAGCTTCATCTTGGATTTGAAACATCAAAGCTCCCATGCTCAATAATTTATTGATAAAACAACTATAATTTAACCCCTAATTTATGAATTTAAACATTTTTATACATTTTGTGATTATAATATGAATAAGAATGATTTATTCACAAAATTGTGTTAATTTCATAATTCTGAGCGCTCAGCGCAACGTACAAAGCATTTCTGAGTGGACATTTCACCACACTCGATCGCAAGTGCACATGTGGCCTTTCATCAACAGCTAGAACTCATTGTCGCTTGCCCTTCCCAACATGGTGTTTTATAACGTTTGAAAAAACCTTGTCATTTCTCATTGTTCCATCTTCCACTCGTGAAGCCTTCGCACCTTTACTCAAACTCTCTAGACCTCCTTCCTCACCCTAGGTAACCTCCTCGCCTCGACTCGTTCTTCGAACCAAGGTACCCTCTCTGATTCATGGCCATGCACTGGTATCATTTAATCCTTTCATCATGATCATATCAACTGCTCTGGGACTGTTTTGCATTCATTTGATTCTGATTGCAATCTCTGTTTAGCTTCATTGTTTTTCTTGAATCTTAAATGCGTGTTGCTTCATTGCCTGAATATGTGCATGTATTCTGCTTGTCTATTTTTCTTGTTTTAGATACTCTGTGTGATGGATTATTGAACCATGTACCCCTGGGCTTTTAATACCCTTATATAGGAAACTTCCATGTGCACCTCCCACGAGCAAATAGTGCTTTATATGAAAAGTCAACGTCCCAAAAAGTGTATTTTTGGTAGGAAAAACGATAGAGGCCTTAAGCTAGTACCCTGTAGAGAGGATGAGTCGATCTGTTGCGATGAAGCCTCGGACCCAGACGGTCCTTTTTGTTATTTTTACACCACCGTTTTCAAAAACGTTCTTCTTCACCTTCCCTTGTATAATTTCGAGAAAGCCCTCCTTACCGAAATTAACGTTGCCCCAGCCCAGCTACATCTAAATAGTTGGGCGCTTGTTCGGGGTTTTTCCATTCTTTGCACCCACTTCGACCATCTGCCATCAGTTGAGGTATTCTTGTACTTCTTTGAAAGCCAAACGCCTAGGTCGCCAACTGTGTGTGTCCTTTAACGGGTTGGCTGGGAGAGCCTCGTGTCACTCTTCCAGCAATCTTATAAGGGCTTTAAAGGCAAATTCCTGAAAATCTGCTGCAATAAGAGGGATCCAACTCTTCTAGATGGGTTTCCCTTGTATTGGACTGAGAAACCAAGATTCAAAGGTGCCAGATGCTTGGAGGACATGCCCCAACAGGAGCGAAAGGTGTGCCTCTTCTTCTTCAGTTTGAAGGTGGGTTTTGACACAGCCACCCTCATAAGCCAATCGTTCTCCCCAGTGGGACTTAAAGCATATATTGGTATCCTTCATTCTTTTGCTCTTACTGATGTTAACTTGTGTGCTTGCTTGCTGATCCACCTCTTTTCTCTTGTAGAAAGCATGCTGGGTAGACTCAACAAGAAGGACTTGGCAGCTAAGGCCCAGAAGATGAAGGCAGTTGCCCAAGCTTCACCTGTTAAGGATTTGAAGCTCAAGGTCGTGGCTGAGGTTGTCCCTTCTGATGATGAAGAAACCTACTCTGGGACTGCCTTCAAGCGAAGGCAAAAGGTTGCCGCTGAGCCTGCGGAACACTCTACTTTAGATGGTCGCGCTCCATCTCCTCAAACTCCTCCACCCAACCCACTCCTTCCCGCGACATAGTGGTGCAGGAAAGTGTGGGTGTAAGTGCACTAATGGGAGGATTGTGGGATCTTACCTTGGATGCCCCTACCTTCCTCGAGAAGACCTTGCTGTCTGCCCAGGCCAAGGAAAAACTTGAGAGCTTGGAGGAGGACCAGCTGGTGGAGCAAGCAGTGAGGCAACTAGGGCAAGCCTTGGCTGCGAACTTCCTGGCCATCTCCAAACTAAGGGGGTGGAAGGGCTCAGTCAAGGAGGAAACCCACGAGGTTGATGAGCTCACATGGCATGTGGATGGTCTTAAGCAATAAACAACCAAACTCCACGAAGAGCTCCAACGAACACAAGAAAAGTCAAGGGTTCTTCTGACTAAGAAGTCTAAGGAAGCCCTAGAATTATCCAACAAGAACGCGGAGCTCCAAGCTGAAGTGGAGAGACTTAAGGGGGAGCTGACCAAGAAGGATGAAGAGTTGATCCGAAAGGATGACGAGAAGGTGTGAGAGAGGGAAGCTCTCACCAACGATGTTGCTAACTCATTCATGGCGGGCTTTGAAGACGCCGTCGCACAGGCCTCGGGAATCTACCCACAGATGGATTTCTCCCAACTTGGTTTGGGCAAAACCGTGGTAGATGGGGGACTGGTGGATAAGGAGGAGCAGAGTGTTGAGTCTTCTTGTTATCAGCTACCTTTCGCGGCTCTTTGAACAATTTCTCAAACGTTTTGTATATATTAGTACCTTTATTTATTTACCTCGCTTCTCTTTGTCATACCTCGACTAGGGTATCAATAATGCACGTCTCGGTAAACACGACTATCATAACTTAATCAACTGATAATTATGTAACCAACCACCTTATCAATGTAATACATCGATTAAGCATGGTAAATCATAGTGCTCTTGGCGGAGCTATCTCATGGATGACGTCTACCTTCTAACTGCGAAGGATGTCACACATGCTAAAGCGTTGACTAGTTACATGAGCAAGGGATTAGGGCTTTCGATTCAATTGCGCAGGACTTGTGCACTTGGAAAGTTTATTCGCTTTCTTCACACATCCTTCCCAAGACTAGGGACGACTTAAGCATCTGACTTGGGGCAAGTCACTATACCAAGTCTACCCTTGAACGACTTTTAGTGGTTTGGAGTATCTGACTTGGGTGTTGGCTCACATACTAAGTCTACCCTTTAATAATTTTCATTACTTGGAGTATCTGACTTGAGTGTTGGCTTACACACCATGGTTCCACCAACGCCGAGGTGGGTTGCTCTCTATACCTTTAGCTGTGCGCTCTTAGGTATTGTTAATCGTGGTTCAGTACCTCCTGGACTCATAATCTTACTGAGGAGAGAGCGTACTACCTCATGGTATATGTTTAGGGTGCCTGGACTCAGAATCTTACCGAGCTAGGTCATCTTTCCCAAGTTAAGCCAAACAATCTTAGTTATGGCTAACTATGATTCGGAGCACCTGAGCTCAGAGTCTTACTGAGAAAAAGTCGTCCTATCTGATATTCAATTATATATTCAATTATAGATATTTCTTTCGTAACTTTTTGGCCTTTAGAATATCTGACCTGGGTGTCAGCTCACATGCCATGTCTATTCTATTAAGGCCTTTCGATTGGAGTATCTGACTTGGGTGTTTGGCTTACACACTGAGTCTACTCTTAAACATTTTTTATCACTTGGAGTATCTAATTGAATATTGGCTTACACCAAGTCTACTCCTTAACGCCGAGGTAGGTTAGCTTACCTGCCCTCGGATAAATAATCTTAATTCCATTCAGAGTGCCTAGCCTCAGAGTCTTACTGAGAAAAGGTTTCCCCATCTGAATAGTATGATCTTCGAGTCAGGTAGGCCCCAAAATCTTACCAGAGGAATAGGTGACCTCGTTTAGTTGTCAATCATGCACACATTGCGCTTGCTCGGATAACCTATCGGTCAAGTCGCTTTCTTGTGTGTTAACGAAGTATATTGGCAAACATCTTCCAAGAAATTTTTTTCATTGGGCGACCTCATTAAAAAACCTCGTAAGGGAAAAAGAGCATTACCTTAATTACTCAAATTGTTCATAAAGATCGACAAAATATATTAACTAAAATAAAACTTGAGGTTGGCCCCATTCCACGTTCGGGGTATAGCTCCACCCTCCAGAGTCTCGAGCCTGTAAGCTTTGTTTTTTAGTGACTCTACCACGCAGAATGGGCCGGTCCACTTGGGAGACAACTTGTTCTCTAACTGGTAGGGGTGAGCATTTCGCATTACTAGGTCGACAATCTAGAACTGCCAAGGTCTGAGCTTGGACTTTTGCTTCTGCTCCACCCTCCTCTTCAAGGCTTCAGCTTTGACGCGTGCCTGTTTTCGCACCTCATCGAGTAAGTCTAAGTTCACCTTCCTCCCTTCGTTAGACTCTTCTATCACGAAGTTCTGGAATCGCGGTGAGCTCTCCTAGATCTCCACAAGGATCATGGCGTCTAATCCATATACCAAACTAAAAGGCATTTCCTTCGTGGTGGGTTGTGGAGTGGTGTGGTAGGCGCACAAGATTCGAGGTACCTCTTCTGCCCAGGTCCCCTTAGCCTTCTCCAACCTCCTCTTCAAGCCTCTAAGCAAAACTATGTTGGCGGACTCGACCTGTCTGTTCGTCTAAGGATGCTCTATCGAGGTGAACACGTGTTTGATGCTGAGCTCTGTGCACAACTTGCACAATTGTTGGCTCGCGAACTGGGTGTCGTTGTTAGACACTAAACATTTTGGAATCCCAAAACGACAAACAATGTTCTTCCACACAAAGTGCTGAACCTTGTAGGCAGTTATCCGCGTAACTGGTTCGGCTTCTATCCACTTGGTGAAGTATTCAATGGCCATCACCAGGTACTTCATTTGACGAATCGCTAGTGGGAACAAACTTAAGATGTTTATCCCCCAAGTGTGGAAAGGCCAGGGGCTGTGTATGGATCGCAACTCCTTTGGGGTGCATGATGCCAATTAGCGTGCTTTTGACATTGATCGCATCACTGTGCATACTTCATGTTGTCTTCCCTCATGGTTGGCCAATAATACCCCGCCTGAACAACCTTCAGGGAGAGAGCTTGTCCCCCGACATGACTTCCACAGATGCCTTCATGGGGCTCTACCATGATGAGTGTACATTGATCCCCGCTTGTATCGTCCCGTCCCCGGGCGTTGACTAAAGTCAAAGTCAAAGATACGATGGTACCCGTTGAGGGGCCCGAGGAAGGAGGATGAGGCGTCGCCAAGAAGAAGAGGCGTCGCCAAGATGAGGCGCCGCCAATAGAAGGGCGTCGCCAGGATAAGGCGCTGATGGCGTCGCACCCCGATACCCACGGGTAGGAAAGACTGTGGAGGGGACGAAATTGCCAGAAGCCAAGTTAGAGGGGAGAGAAAGATGGCTTCAAGGCCATAGTTCCAATACCAGTGGGGAGTATCCTGACTCG
>Ga0123342_1009000_pt1 | contig 12213 bp, 10 predicted proteins | sample Turbeawhitnodule_FD_89960 | JGI IMG/M metagenome (GOLD analysis project Ga0123342, IMG submission 89960) | Root nodule microbial communities of legume samples collected from Mexico - Turtle bean Mexico white nodule | ecosystem: Host-associated > Plants > Roots > Nodule | place: Mexico: Nepantla... | reverse complement strand
CAAAACAATCGATTGTTTTTTCTGAAAACCTTAACAGAATTTTGTTAAGTGGTTTTAATATGTTTTAAATGATCCTAACTACCTTGGCTCCTTTATTAAATGTTTTTGACCACTTGGTTGGTCCATATAAAGGTGGTTTTACGCTCCTAATCTTGAAGTAAGAAAAAGAGTTTATTAAAAATAGTTTTTCCAAGATTTGAAAGAGCTTTGGATCATTCTTAAGTGTGTAGAATAAGATTGAGTTGTATTTTGAACTTTAAGCTTTGTAATAACCAGTTGTATTCTATTCTCTTCTTTCTTGATTACTATATTTCTGTATTTGTGTTGCCAATGAGTGTTGTGTGTTCTTGAGGTGTTCAAGATCAACACTCTTGGTGTGGTTTTCCAAAGGTAGTGTGTTTCTCTAGGAGTTCAAGGTCACTACTTTGGTGTCTGGTGTTTGTAATATGGTTTTGATTGCTTAGTGGATTACCTAGTGGTTTCTGGGGACTGGATGTAGCTCTTGATGTATAAATCTGTTTGTGTGACTCTCTCTTTCCCTGATCTCACATATATCTGTTTTAAGTTTTTTTTATTAACTGCTGATAAAAACAACCGGTTAAATCGCAAAAACAACTGGTTGATTTTCTGGAAATCAACTAAAATAGCTTTGTGCTTTGCTTTCCTTAGTTTCTTTCTCTGTGATTCTTCATTAACTTTCATTATAACTTCAAAGTTTTTGAAAATCTTTTGTAAACAATTCACCCTCCCTCTTGTTAAGGTCAAATATTCTAACAAAGATGAGTTTTATGGTACAATGAAAGTTGAGTCTAAGAAGTTGGTTATGCATCATGCAGATTCTCCTTACACCATATCATTTCAGATTGACACCCAACATGTTAATGTGAAATTACTATTGTACCCTTAATGAAGTAGAAACTATGTTAAATTTAAGGTGCACCCAACACTGTCTGCGTTCATTCTTTCGGGCAATTGAGGCAAGGGCGCGATACTCATATCCAGAATTCCTACATATAGCCAACCAATGTTCTTGAGGCACGACAGCAGTGACAAAGAGTGGCGATGTAGCGAGAATGAGGTGTCGTTGATGGAGGAGAAGTAGTGTGCACCAGAGGAGGAGACGCAGTGCAAAACTATAAGTTTTCGTGAATTTTTTTTTACTTACAGATATGTATATCCATAATTGTGTTATTGTGTTCTAGACTTGTATATCCAAATCAATTCCGAATGGTTATCTCCAGAAGAATTGTTTACTTTATTGGTTCCGGATATGAATATTCGTATGGGTCCTGGATGAGAAAATGCGAAAGGTAGTGTTTTGGAGTTGTTCCGGAGGTGGAGAGCCGGAAGTCAATGTATTTGTGTTTTTTTTCTGCCCCTTTCTACCAAAGATGTTCGCATTGCTGAAAAGTTTGATCGGGTTAATGTTGTGGGTTTTGATAGTGAACATTGTGTACCACTTAATGCAGTTAAGAAAAAAGGATCTCAAAAGAGTTAAGCAAACAAATTTCAGAGGTCTACAAAACGCTCAGACATATGTCTCTGCGATAAGTTGCCCAATCGCTAGTGACCCGAGAACAAATAAATGGTCTCAAATGGCTTGCTCAATTTGTGGTCCTCATATGGAGTCCAGATGACGTCATTGTGTGTGACTCCATCCAACTGCACCTGCATATCACCAATAATGCAAATCTAATGGGCAACGATGTATCGTGTTGCCCGTGGGTGTACCCTGTCATATGACAAATTAATATCCCTTCTTCCCACGTCTGAGAAATGCTCAGAAATCCATGCCTGCGTAATTCGATCATATTAATTACAAAATATTTAATACAACATTATGGAATGTAACACGTGATTGCTAATTATTTATATGATTTCATATCTAAACCAATCGCATAAATACCCAACTGCTTCGTGTTAAAATAACATGCATCCTCCAACTGCTCATATAGGTGTGTCAGTACTACTACTCCCCATGTGCATAGATTTTTGAAAAGCAGCAAGTACGAAACAGATACAGAGGTCGCACTTTTATCTGCAAAAATAGTGCATCCAACCAGATGCAACAAGTAAGCCCTAACAGCACACTCCCAAGCCTCATGAGCGCAAGAGTTCTCATATATATGTCGGAGCCAACTCAATTGTACATGGGCACCTCGACACCGTCTCATCTCAGCCTTCCCACGACCCTCGTCCATCCCTAGTAACCTAGTTAAAACTATCGCAACTTCGTTGTACTCCAAGGGCACGTACGTAGGGAATTGACCTAAAATATGGAGGTGTAAAAGAGATGACACATCATCAAGTGCGATGGTCGTCTCACCTATAGGAAGGTGGAAGGAGTTCGTCTCCCCATGCCACCTCTCGACAAAGGCTGAAATCAACCCCTTGTCCCCCACCTCATAACTTGTATTGCACAAACTAAACAATCCCAAATTTTGTATAAGAAGCTCAATATTAGCATGAGGCATCCCAAATTTACATAATTTTCTACCATGGAATACTAATTTAAGTTCTCCCCGATTCTAATACAAAATTTTGTATATATTCAATAATTAAATCAATTTAAATAATAATTAACAAATAAAATTTAATTGAAGGTTTTTCATTCTTACCTCACCCTCCCAAAGCTTAACAACAACATGGTTAGCAAAATTACCAGCAACGACATATCAAAAGGTCCTCTAGGAAACTCTTCTCCATGATCCACTTCTTGTACCTCATTATCAACACCAATCCGGTCCTCGACGTCACCTCGATCTCTTCTACGGACTGATGCCATCGATCTTGTTCGATCATGACCCTGAGATCCAACACCTCTTGTTTTAGCGATATCTGTCCACAACACCATGTGAATTTCAATTATTTACAAATAAGATAAGGGATAAAATAATCATAGTTGAACCATGGCACATAATAAAAAAAAAAGTTCTTTAGGATTAACGAATAAGGAACCCAAAAAAACCACTTTCAAATTACATAACCCAGAACCCCCAAAAAAGCCACTTCCGGATTACATAATCCAGAACCGCAAACAATAATACTTTCGGATTACCTAATCCATAACCCAATTAAATAACAAAACTTCTAGACTACGTAATCCGGAACCTATTTAACAAACTAACAATACCGAAATATGTAATCCAAAACGTATTAAAAAAAAACCTACTGAATTATGTAATCGAAAAACTAATTAAACACTATCAGATTATATAATATGAAACAAATTTAACAAATTAACCCTACAGATTACATAATTCAGAATTAGTCAAACAAAGAAAAATATGTAATCTGTTTAAAACAGTTCCACCAAAGAGTTACAAATTCAAAGAATCAAAACTACTTTCTCTGAGGGATGAAAGGGGTGAATGGTTAAAAAGTGATTGGAAGAGAGATTTGGAGTGGGAGGTGGACACTGCTACTCTTGGGAGTAAATCAGAAAGTGAAAAGTGTCAAAGTGAAAACATAAATTAAATAAAATTTAAGTTTAATTTTAATTTTTTAATATTATTTACTGAAAGGTATAATGGTAAAATCAGTTTTACTATGGGATGGCCGAAGAAGGGATGGAAGTGCAGGAAGAACCACTAGTCAAGTTGACTTTGAAATTGAGGCAATAGAACTAGTTGGGCCTTAATCAACGGGTTACGTAGAGTGTGTGAAAGGCAATTACTTCCTGCACCTAATCAATTGCTTCATGCACCCAACAAACTTTTTAAAACTCCATTATGCCCTTGTCTTACATTTGCAGTTGAAGCTTCCGGACGCCCATGTCCGTAGAAGGAAAATGGCTTACGGATATCATCATCCGGAACAGGGTTCTGCATTTTGGATGTACATATCTGGAAGAGTTAAATGTGGTCCGGATATGGGGATGCGGAAGTATACACACAACCTTCCGGATGAAGTCATCCGTAGCACATAAATCACTTCCAGATAAGAAAATCTGAAAGTCAAAAATCACTTTCGGATAAAAGTATTCAGAATGCACAAGACATGTTAAAACTCACCTTGTCTTCTCCAGTGGCTTCGCTCTCTGTCACTGTCGAACTCCCTCACAAACAATGTCTCAGTGACAACAACAATGGATGTCCTTCGCTCCTAGTTTCGTATTTGTTGAAGGACTCGTTCAAGTGAAGCTTTTGCTGCCTCAAAAGAGAAATGCGAACGGGAAAATGGGAAAACGACGGTGGTTGCTGGGTTGAGTGTGAAAACGAAAACGAAAGAGATGGTGGTGACTGCTGCATTGCTTGCGAAAATGAAGGGGGTTGGGTGTTGTGATTGGGTGCAGGTTTCACTTAACTTAATTTCATTAAGAACATTTTATTATTTTCACATACAGTTTAAATTGACTGGGAGCAGAGAGAATTGACCTGTGTGAAATAGGTTATTTTGTTTTAGAACCCATGGTTTCCTCTTGCATCTCCATGGTGGTGTGTAGAAGATCAAACTGATCTACCCCTTGCTACCACTTCTTGCCGTCACCACCTCCTTGCCACCGGTCAATCCCTTGTCATTGCCACCACCCCATTGTTTATGTGTCGTGGATTTATGAAAGAATGTTTGAATTCTACTTGAGTAACGTGTGATTCGAAAGACATTTTTAGTTATTTTAATGTTAAAAGCTTTCGAATTCTGTAAATTTGAAAATATAATACGAAAGTGACATTCAACATATAAGTTTTTGTTGAAAAGAATAATTTTTAGATTGTAAAATTTAAACGTATCTTTCGTATTTAAATTATATCCAAATTATATAATTTGAAAGTTATTTTACATAAAATATAATTTTTAAATTGTATAATTTGAAAGTTTTTATATATAAAAAGTTTTTAAATTATATAATTTAAAATACAATATTAATTTTTAAATTATACAATTTAAGAGATTTTTAAGTTATAATATCTAAAAATAAGTTTAAACGAAAGAGAAAAGTGAGAATTTTAATATTTATAAAGATTGAAAAGTGCAAAAAGCTTTATTAGCATCAAAATTACTAAGTGCATTTGGCTTATTATTATTTTTAAAATATATCTAAATTTGGAAAAATGAAAATAGTCATTTTTTAAAGAAAAAACTATGTATTTATTTTTTATCTTACAACTTGTACTTTTTTCAAAATAAGATAGGTTTTATTATTACATAAGATGTATAAATCAACATCAAGATAATGTGTAAGATAATAATATAAAACACAACAAAAAAATATTAAAATGAATAATAAAAAATATAACAAAAATAATTTATTTTAAATGAAAATTAAAATATTTTAAAACTAATTAAAAACAATATAAATACCTCAAAAAATACATTTTTATCCACTCCATAAATCAACTATAATATAATAATTATAATTTTCTTCCATTTATCAACTGAACCGGCACCGTTTTGCTTATGGGTTCTAGCACATTCTGTAACTAACTTTGTGTGGAAAATACTAGTGGAAAACTTTGGACGCCTGTAATGGCTTTAGCCCATCAACATTGCCAAATGTACTTCTGCATGCCTTCCTCTTCCTTCAAACCCCACGTGTCACCAAAAGTTTTTACATTATAAAATTAATTAGTTCAACAATTTTCTATAATATTAATCCACAACTCTAATTTCAACATAAACCCTATGTTTTCAGTATTTGTGGATGTGGTTTTAACAATGAAATTAATTTTAATCAAGCAACATATATTAGATATATTTTTTGTCTTAAATTTGTTGGAAGCTTATAAATGTGAGTTGGTGGTGAAACAAGAGCAGCGACAGCTAGTGAGAAATCGATAAGATGGAGGAACAGGCAAAATGTGAGGAGAAGAAAATTGGTGTGATTGAGACATGGTTGAGGAAGCACCGTCTTCTCTTCCAGGGAGCCACAAGACACCCTCTTATTCTTAGCATTCGCGATGGTTCCATCAACATTGCTTCCTTCAAATCATGGCTGGTTAGTAATACTTCACCCTTTTCCCTTACATTCTTTTTTTTTAAGCTATAAATAATTTTTTTTGATTTATATAGTTCAGGTTCCTGACATTATAGTACCATTTTGAGTAGCCCTGTCAAAATTTAACTATCTTTTTGCAATTTATGGAGAGTCACACAGTTTTGTGTTTTATTTAATGAACTGGGTTTCAGATTACCTAATACCTTAATTCATAACAAAATGTGTGTTGGAAGAAGCTTGTTGTTTATGGTTGTTGCATACTTGTTATGCAGGCACAAGATTACTTGTTCGTTCGGGCCTTTGTCCCATTTGTGGCCAGTGTGCTGATAAAAGCTTGGAAGGAATCAGATGAGAGTGGTGACATGGAAGTCATATTGGGGGGCGTAGCTTCTCTGGAGGATGAGTTATCATGGTTTAAGAGAGAATCTAGCAAGTGGGGTATTTCACTTTCTGAAGTTGTTCCTCAGCAGGCAAACAAAAAATACTGTGGGTAGGTTTCTTAATCTTTTGTCATCATATTCAACTCATATTTTGATCAATATATTGTAGGCAACAAAACTTTCTCATATTTCTGTGGGGTTTTTGGATGTACTCAATAGCTAAAAATAGAGAAAAAAAGTATTCCTGAATTATTTGCGGACCTTACATGAAAATAGGAGATTATATTGAATTGGGTAATTTGTTTCAGTAAGCAAATCAGATATGTACCCATTGATTTAATTTGAATCTATATATAGATTTTAAAATGGTCAATTATGCTCAAGTTTAATTAACTGTAGACTAGATTTTTACGGTTGGATCCTTTCCTAGGTAATGAATCAAAAAAACCCTGAAATTTTAGACAGATCATTTGCTACTTTGGTCACCTAGGTTGTTTGTATTGTTACATATGAACACTGTGACAGGTTGCTGGAAAGTCTAATGAGTCCGGACGTGGAATATACTGTGGCTATCACAGCATTTTGGGTTATTGAAGCAGTGTATCAAGAGAGCTTTGCCCACTGCATTGGTGAAGGCTCAAAAACTCCGCAAGAACTGAAGGAGACTTGTGAAAGGTGGGGCAATGAGGCTTTTGCTAAGTATTGTCAATCCCTGCAAAACATTGCCAATCGGCGCTTACAAAATGCTTCTGATGAAGAACTCAAAAAGGCTGAAGTTATGTTCCTAAATGTTCTTGAGTACGAAGTTGATTTCTGGAACATGAGCCGAGGAAATGTCTGATTTTGTTCAAGAAGCTTCTTCATAGTATGCATATGCTTAAATAATCGAAGCCTAGGAAAATACTATGTGTTGTTCGGTTGGAGCATTCACATCTTAAATACTGTTTGGAACTTTTATTTCCAAGAAAAGTAGTTTTTAGCAAAATCTCAAGCATATGGATATAACATGAGTTTGGAAGCTTACATTTTGTGTAAGTTTATCCCCCCTTTTTTTATCTTAAGTGAAAAGAGGGAAAGAGGCTTTGTTTCTGAATTCTTAAATTGGAAAACCATTACTAAACAAAAAAAACAAGTTAACTTTAAAGATTGGGGTTAGGAAATTGCTAACTTTCGTTAGTTGTATCAGTAGACTTTCATATCAATTAACAGTGAAAATGAATAGGTTCATAACATGAACATAATATATCCTCTCGTTTAAGTTATCAGACCTGCTACTTCTCAATAACTTTTTCAACAAGGGAATGAATTATTTGACAAATTTCTAACTAGTATTACTAGCATTATGGAAAAACATCGGTTAGAAACTGCTATGACAGTGATTAGAATGACATCCTTTTTTAATGGTAGTCCCTGAAGTTGAGGCAACTACAGTTGTAGCAGAAAGAACATGTGGAGTTCTAATTTTTCTGGGTGTGGTAAAGTTGTGCAGACAGAACTAAGCTGCTTTTTTAAGTTGAATTTAAGCATGAATTAAGAATCTATTTTGAACAAGGATCATGGATTTCTTCTACAAAGAGTAGAGATTGCCAAGAGAATTAAGCTTTGGAATTGGAAATCTGGTTCCTTGGTCCTCTCTCTGCAAGTTTGAGCGCCAAATTCCTCTCTATGAAGCTCAAATAGGCAAGGAGATTGGTAGATAATCGATTAACTTTTATAACGTAATAAATAGTCTAATAATCAAACAATGAACATAGTTTGAATCGAATACTTGAAATACAAATTTTAAATACACGAATAATACTTGATAAAAACATCAGATGTACAAAATGTGTAATATTGATAATCTTCCATAGAATGCAAAATAAAATCAAAGTTGATGATACAAAACCAATTAGCTACTTGTATTAAACTAACGGGGTTGAATGAGTTGCATATTGTGGGAACTATATATTGCTTCCTATATTGGTTCCTGCATGATCAATTGTGACTGGTACCGATGGAATGCCCTTGTCTTGGTGAGGTAGAGGAAGATCATTGTGAAGCGGTGCAAAAGAGGAGGTTATATGTGCACGGCCATTCAGTATAAGTCGAGGTTATATGTGCACGGCCATTAAGTGTAAGCCAAGTTAATGAAGTAAGTATTCAATTTTTAGCTTTGTTTGCCAACTTGAATGGTAAGTAGTTAATGAAGTAAGTAATCAATTTTTAGCTTTGTTTGTCAAATTAATGAAGTAATCAATTTTTAGCTTTGTGAAATTAATGAAGTAAGTAATCAATTTTTAGTTTCTGGTTTTTGTTCGAACTTAGCTGATCTGGATATCAGAATTCGAAAGTCAATTTTTTTTACTATGAATATTAATATCCGGATTAATATCCGGAAGTTAAAATTTTTAATACGGATATTAATATCTGGAAGTCAAAAGTCTAAAGTGTATTACGGATAAAAATATCTGCAAGTTAAAAATTCATTACGGATAAAAATATTCAGAAATCACTAATCACCTACGGATAAAATTATCCAAAATACAATAATGAATTACGGAAAAATAAAAATATCCACAAGTTAAAAGTTCATTACGGATAAAAATATCCATAAACTACTAATCACCTACGGATAAAATTATCTAGAATGCAATAATGAATTATGGAAAAATTTATGCGGAACGCAATAGTAAATTATGGATAAAAGTATTCGGTAGGTATGTCGTACCTTGATGTATGTCGTACCTTGATGGTTTCTTCGATGACATTTCCTTTTCCGACTTCAGAAGCTCTTCGTCACGACTATTGTTCTGTCTGCGATAATGAAGGTCACGGTGGCTGCTTACAAACGAATGGAGAAGAAGGTGGCTCATGGTGGCTGCGACAACTACTTCATGCACAAAGGAAGAAAAAGTATTCTGAAATTCATCAAAGATAATTTTGTCTTTTTCTTATATGTATTGGTATTGGGTGCTAGTTAAAATGTGTTGGGTGCAGAGAGAATCAACCTCGCACCAAATTGTCATAGCCCCACCAATTGAGCATGGGGATTACTTCCTGTACCCCCATAATTAATTTTTTTTCTTCTTGCATCCCATTCGAAAATATAAAAAGTATTCATTCTCCATATTACAATTTGTATCCTGCACCCTATACTTTTTAAAATACCAAAAATTTATTTTTAAAATACTAACCATACTTTTTAAAATATCAAAAATATCTATTTTTTAAATATCAAAAATATATTTTATTGGATTTTATAATCTTTTTAAAATATAAAAAATATCTATTTTTAAAATACAAAAAATGTATATTCTTAGATTTTATAATCTGAATATAAAAATTTGAATTCAGAATAGAATTCATAGAATAAAATTTTTGTAGCATTTTATAATTAGAATATAATAGTTGTATTTTGAAATGTGTAATATAGAATACGAATTCGTAGCATTTTATAATTGGAATATAAAAATTTTATTTTTAAATTTTTTAATATAGAATAGGAATTTTGAAATATAAAATTTGTATTTTTTATTCTGCAATCTAGAATTTAAAATATAAAAACTAACAAATTTTAACTTCTGAAGAAATTCTCTTTGAGCCTGGAAGAAATCCCCCTCGAGCCTTGCATAACTACAATTCCAGAGTATATATGGAGTGAGTCAACTTGTAACATATTTTTTACCAGAAAAAGAAAATAGTGTAACGGATACCTATATATTAAGATTAAGAGAATTTTTTTATATAATTTTTTTGTATGTATACAAATCTTTTATTTTAATCTTATTTAATATATTTTATTTTATTAGTATAATGAAATATTTTATCATTTTATATGAATTACTTAAAAAATAATCTTTTTTAAAATATTTTAAATTAATGTTTTACATGCAAATGAACTCCACACTCACTCAGTTCCTACATGTATCAAATAAAATATTTATTTTCATTTTTAATCACTCTCCACTCACTCAGTGTCCTTGTCTTCTTCACTTTTGAAAAATAATTTATAAAATATTAGTTGAGATACAGTATATTCATCATCAAACGAGTGGCTGTAGTTTAGTGGTAAGAATTCCACGTTGTGGCCGTGGAGACCTGGGCTCGAATCCCAGCAGCCACATTCATTTTTTAGATTCCTAGGAATCAAACCCTTTTTAATTTTAAATCATTAAAAAATAATTAAGAAATTTAATTGCAATATTCAAATACCTTTTAGTAAAAATCATAAAAATATTAAAGAAAAAAGAATAAAAAATCATATAATACTATAGTAAGTAAAAGTTATTAATAACTAGTGGAATGCAAAAAATCTGTGTTTTTTTAAATTAAAAAAATCAAGTTATTATTTATATTATAATTGTAATTTTATAGAAAATAACTCAGTTTTTTAAATATATTCAATTTCTTAAGTATTTTTAATTTTTATCCATAAAAAAGAGAAGTAAAAAAAAATATGATAAAGTATCCGTATTTTTACTTTTAATTATCATATGTATATTCGTATAAAATAAATTATAAATTTTATATTTATTAATTTTTAAAATAATTTTTAATATTAACTATATATAAATAAGAAAAATAAAAAATTGAGATATACGTATTTCCGCTAATTTTATTTAAAATAAATTAACTTTTTGAAGTATATTTTCATTTGTTTTTCTATTCTTCTGATGTAAGAGATATTGAAAAATAAAAGTTAAATAGAGTAATTGTAGAGATTATGTACGTTATATGTTATATTTCAAGAAAGTAATTAATAGTAATTTTAGAAATAATTTATGTATATAAAATAACATAATTTCATTATACACTGTTATATTATTTCATTAACATATTTTAAAATTCATAAAAAAAATCACAACAAAATTTCTCCAAAATTATAAAATTGATTAAATGATTTTTCTAAAGTTATTTATAAATGTTATCTTGCATAAATAATTTATTCTACATATTTTTTACAAATAATTTAGACAATACTAGTAATAATAATAGATCCTAAATAGTCTGTATATGTAAAAAAAACTTTAAATTTAGTTTTCCTTAATTTTAATTATCATTTATTAAAATAAATGTTTTATAAAAATCAGTTATCAGTTATTACAGCATTAGATTAACTGTTTGATTATGATAAAAATATTGTTTTGAAAGAATTTGAAAACTATTTTTAGTGTTCAAAATTTTATAATCATCAACTTTTCCAAATCATAAAAAATATTATTTTAATAAGAATAATTTTTCTAAGACTTGTTATGTAACCGCGTGTTTTTTTTTTATAAAAAAACAACAGAACCCTTGTCCCATTAGTCTTTCATTTTCTTCTTTCTCTTTTCATACTCTCTTCTCTCCATTCTCTTCTAATTTTCTCTCTCAATCTTCATTTATTTTAGAATCTGATCGGACCACGTTGTAGCTGACGAGTTAAGGAACATTTCTACCAGATCAGATTTTCAAACAGAATAAGTTCATTTTTGCTCTAAAGTTCCTTTGTTCTCTATTTTTTCTTAGGATTTAGTCATCAATTTTGGTGGGATCAGTTGAGAAGTTTAATTCTCTCAACTTATTCTACTTTATACTTAATTTTTGTTCTGTTGGGATAACTTGTTTTAGGCTTGTAAATCTTGAAGCTTATTCAGGTTGTGGAGAATAAAATTCTAAAAGTTGCTTGGAAAGCAAACAATTAAGGTAAGGGAAGCTAACTTTAACTCTCAATAATACCCTAGACTAGGAGATCTGAATATGGAGGGAACGTGGTCCCAATATTCAATTTCTCTTGCAGGAATGTTGTTTGTTTATATATTGTGTGTTTGTTTATATATTATTTAAACTTTATAAATATTATATTTTGATAGTTTGAGAGTTAAATATTGTTTTTGATATTGGAAATGTTCTTGAATGATATGAATTTTTAAATGT
>Ga0123342_1008999_pt1 | contig 12214 bp, 9 predicted proteins | sample Turbeawhitnodule_FD_89960 | JGI IMG/M metagenome (GOLD analysis project Ga0123342, IMG submission 89960) | Root nodule microbial communities of legume samples collected from Mexico - Turtle bean Mexico white nodule | ecosystem: Host-associated > Plants > Roots > Nodule | place: Mexico: Nepantla... | reverse complement strand
TTGAATACTCGAATCAATCGGTTGTTTTGGTTTGACAACAAGTCAACCATCAAAAACAGTTTTCAACCTTTCTAAAAACACCTAAGTATAAAACAATCGGTTGTTTCGACAAAACAACAGGTTATTTTTCACTTAGTTTGAAAAACACTTTCAATTAAAAGGTTTAAGAATGCTTAAGCTTTGGATTCAATCAAGAGTGGATTTACACAGAGAATCTACCCTAGATCCTATTCTAAAACCCATCAGCAACAACAAACACATCCTGCCTTCCATCAACCTTAAAAGGGTTTGGATTCTTCAAAGCTTGAACACACTTGATTCAACAACTTCTTCTAATAGGTTATGGGGTGTCGAGGGGTATAGAGCTTGGTAAATCATTGCAAGAGTATCTAGAAATATAAACATAAGCAAATGCAGACATACATTCAAGCAAAGCAAACCACATGCAATGACGCATTTCAGATTCGACCGAAACCACATAACCAGCAGAGATGAGCATAAGCAGGAAAGAATAAATTCAAAATAGTCACAACTCAGGCAGTGTGATCGCAACAAATATTCCAAACAGATATCATGCAAATACAAGAGTAATGAGTTGAAAAAAGGATATACCTTGTTTCAGGGAGCGATTGAGAAAGAGGAGGTTCCTAGGTTCACAAAGGAGGCACAGTGAATCTGAGAGAAACACGAAGAGTTTGCAAGTAAAAGGAAAATAAAACAGTGAATGAAGAAAGCTTTCCAACGTTAACTTAACCAAATATGAAAAATATAGAAATTTTCGATAAATCGAAGAAAACTTTTATAATAGTCAGACAGACAAGTTGATTTATCATCAAAAATATCTAGTAAGCTTATAACATAAGCAATTGTTAATAATAAATAATCTTACATTATGAAATATATATATATATATATATATATATATATATATTACTAATAAAATTATTAGTTTGAAAATTTAATTTGAAATAAAATTATCATATTATAGAAAATATTATTAAAATTAGAAATAAAATTCTTAAATTTTGTTTGAAGACAATAAAAGGAGAATAACATATTTTTCTTTTAAAAAATAAACAAATGTCATTATTTTCACAAGAAAAAAATACTTTTCTTAACAAAAATAAAAAACCACTTACGAAATTCTGACAAAAACAGTATATTTGGATCATCTGTTTTCTCCAATAGGATATTGTGGTAAATATTTACTATTCTGCTAAATAATTACCCAAATAGCATAGATCTATACAAATAAGTAAATGTAAAAACAAATCTTATATTACAAAATATTCTAAATCAATTTTCAATATTACATTTACAAATATTTTTGTTATTATATTCATTATTAATAAAATCAATAATTTAAATTATATAAAAAAATTAAAATTTTTGGTTTTATGAATTTTTTAAAACCAAAATTTTAAAAATAAGTTATTTCAAAATTTATAAATGTTAGTTTTGTTAAAATTTTATTTATTTATTATGTTTTTAAAAACAATTATTTCATCAAATAATTATATTCCTAAATTATTATATTCTTTATAATTATTTATCTATTTAAAAAAAAAATTCAAACTAATTTTATTAATTTTTTTTTTAAAAACTCAAAATTAACAATTCTTTTTCTTTCATTTTCAAATAAAAAAATTAAATCAAATCAAATTTATAATGGAATTAAATCTTGAACTAAATCATACTACTTGATAATTGTTTAACATAATGTATTATTTAGATAAATATTTAACATAATATGTTATTGGAGGAAATAAATAATTCAAATATTTTATTTTGATTAAAATTTCTAGCACTTGTATACTGGTATTTTTAAAATTATATACTAAAATAAAAATAATAAAACAAGTATTAAAATGAGTTAATGCTAATACTACGTGTAAAACAATCTTTTATGCTAGTTATAAGATATCAAAAGTAACAATCCTAAACTATCTCATAGTACATCACTTTTTTTCCCGTTAGAGTATATAATTGGTAATATACTAATTTAAAGATATGGTCTACATTTTGTAATATACTATTTTTTTTAATGAATTACTTTCTCAATATTAAAATAACTATACTTTAATTAACCTTTAAAGAATTACATTGATTTATCCTTCCATTATTAATAAAATATTGCTTGTAATATATTTCAAAATATTAATTAAAAATTATATTTAAAAAAACTAAAAACAATATATTCATAAAAAATAAAATTACTACAATTGAATAATTTTAATAAATTAAATATTTAGTATTGTTTATATTTTAATGTTAACTGTAAAAGAATTAAGTCATTATACGACAGTGGTACTAAATTATTTGAAAGGAAATGATGGTTTCAAAACTTTAAAAGTATATAATTCTTGATATTATAAAATTTTTGAACTTATCAATAAATCATTAAATTATTTGAATCACCGTCCTTACCAACTCACCTTTTAAACCGGTTTTCCTTTCACTCTGACAGGTTTGTTAGCTTCATTCGTCTATAAATCCCTTCAACATCGCTTCCTCTTCTCACAAACTCCAAACCCTGCAACAACATCAACAAGAAGAAGATGGAAGAGGAAAGCACGGATTCGCGAAAGCAATCGAGGCTCGCGATTATGGAACTCGCCAACATGATAAGCGTTCCAATGGCCCTAAACGCTGTCGTTCGCCTCAACGTCGCCGACGCCATCTGGAACGGCGGCGCCAACGCCCCCCTCTCCGCCGCCCAGATCCTCCCCCGCATCCTCCCTGTCGGCGACGGCGACGCCGAGAACCTCCAGCGCCTCCTTCGCATCCTCACCAGCTACGGCGTCTTCCACGAACACCTCGCCGCCGGCGAACGCAAGTACTCCCTGACCGACGTCGGCAAAGCGCTTGTCACCGACGAACAAGGCCTCTCCTACGGGGCTTACGTGCTCCAACACCACCAGGTCCGATTATCAATTGTTAGTAGAAAGAGGAAAATAATTTTTGTTCAGATTAAGTTTGTTGGTGATGTTTAATTTTTAGTATAAATATCCTTAAGAAAACGATTTTAATATTTTAAGGAAATAGTTATTAATTTAAGTTAAAGAGGTGTTCCCATAAAAAAAAAGATAACAATTGAAATTAATATTTAAAATAACTTGGTAGATAGGAAATGGCCATTGAATGAATGAAAGTATTGAGGGCTAAAATAGGATGAATTTGAAGGGTTTCACACAGTCTGATCTGATGTGAGTGATGTTGTTGCGTGGATAGGACGCGCTGATGCGAGCGTGGACATTGGTTCACGAGGCAGTGGTGGACCCTACGAAGGAGCCCTTCGAGAGGGCGAACGGGGAGGGAGCGTATGCGTATTACCTGAAGCAGGCAGAGATGAACGAGCTAATGGTGAAGGCGATGTCAGGGGTGTCAGTGCCCTTTATGAGGGCCATGTTGGAGGGCTACGATGGCTTCCAAGGTGTGGAGAGGCTGGTGGACGTGGGTGGTAGTGGCGGTGACTGCCTCCGCATGATCCTGCTCAAATACCCCAACATCAAGGAAGGGATCAACTTCGACCTCCCTGAAGTTGTGGCCAAAGCACCACCAACCCCATGTGAGTAACTGTTAGGTTTTTATTTCATGAGATTGTGATCACACATCTTATTTCTATCATCGTCTCATTCATTTGTAGGTGTAACCCATGTGGGTGGTGACATGTTCAAGTCTATTCCCCAAGGAGATGCTATCTTCATGAAGGTGAGTCCTTATTTTTATTTAATCATAAATCATTTATATTAACTTCCCTTTCTTTCCAGAATGTCAATTTCATCACCCTTGAATTTCTCATTTCTTATATATTTAAAATTTATTTATAAATTCGCTTAAGCAATTACGGTGAACATTATTAAACTCTCTTTTGGCTGATAGTAGATATTGCCAGTTATAGTTATTGCAGATGGCATGAGTGGTTGAGAAAAAAGTTATATTAGCTATTCACGAACTAGACAAAACAAAATTGTATCATTCTCTTACTTAATTACGATCACCCCTAAAAATATAAGGAAAGTATTTTATGTAGAATTATTTGGTCAGATATAATTTGTTCTCTTGTTTCTAAATAACCATTATCTGATTGTCTGGTCATTTTTCTCTAACGTAAAACTCTGAAAATGCTAATTTTATATTATTTTATATGTACTATTTTTTTTATCATTTATCTTCAAATTATAAAATTGCGAAGAGATCTTAACCCTTTATTTAATGGAAAATGATGTATAAATACTCGTTTTATTTGATATTTATTATGGAAAAAATTGTATATGTTTTTTATATTTTGTTTAAACTTGTTAGTATTAATTAAATTATTTTTTTCTTTTTATTTAAATTAATTAAATTTTTCTTGCAATTTTTATCAGAGATGTTTTATGTGCATAATATAAAGGTTTTTTAGCTAAAAAAATACTATGCTTCTTAAGATAAGCCATAAGTCTCAACGAAAGCGCAATCATTTATTCACCACATATACATGATAACTTTAATTTTCAGTAAGCTGCACTTCCATTATATAATATATTATTGTAGGCATCTTATACAGTGGGGGTAGGTAAAGTCATGCTAATGTGTTGGATTGATTATGACTTATTATAAATAATTTAAGACAGTTCGAGAATCTCTGTCTCCTAAAATTTGTCTGGACCAAAATCTTTATTGCCAATGAAACTGAAGTCGTTGTATTATGCAGTTTGAGAAATGCTCCTTGTATTATAAAATTGCACTTTTTCCTTTCTTTTCATAATATCCGTCATTGGAGATTACCTTACTTTTAGACACGGTTACAATTTAACATGGATTAGGATAAGATAATTTTATATTATATAACGGAGTGAAAATCGACCTTCTTAAGTTATAAGCGGATGAAATTATATGTCTACTCATTTCTATATTCAAGTTAACAACCTAACTTGAGGGATGAGTATTGAAAATTCATATCATCTAAAAATAAAATTATTCTATAGTATATGTTAGTGAGGGCAAACATTCACTTTACAAATCAAGTTAGATTTAAACTTATTTTTTAAAATTATTCTTAGATGATGGTAGGGGATAAAAAGAGTGTAATTAATCGTATAATTATTAATTCATTCATTACTTTCAATCTCTTTCCTTTATATTATTATAAGCATAATAAAACATAACTTATTTTAACTATATTTCTTACATAGCACTAATTATGAATAATAAAAAGAAGATTATCACGACGGATTGGTACAATACTTAAATATCTATGATTGACACGTTATAGAAAAGATTTATGTAATGAACAATCTGTAGATTCATATTGTGTGTAAAAATTTGTCTAATGATTAGTCTACTGTTTAGTAGATTTTAAGATCTGTGACAGAATTAAATGATTAGTCTTTCTCATTGTGTTGATTGTTGTGTGTGTATGACATCTGTTATAGTTTTGTTGCATAATGTATTTTACATTGTTTGGCAGTGGGTGCTAACAACATGGACGGACGAGGAAATAAAGCAGATAATGCAGAACTGTCACAAGGCACTTCCTGAGGGAGGGAAACTGATAGCTTGTGAGCCAGTACTGCCAGAGCACTCGGATGAGAGTCACAGAACAAGGGCGTTGCTTGAGGGTGACATTTTCGTGATGACAATCTACAGAGCCAAGGGGAAGCACAGGACTGAAGAACAGTTCAGGCAGTTAGCCAATGATGCAGGTTTCCCTCGTTTCAGAGCCTTCAACGTTGACCATTTCTACACTGTTCTTGAGTTTCAGAAATGAATTTAAGGCAACCACTCTTCTCTGTTTCAAGGGTTTTGTTCTGTAGACTAGTTAAGTGGTAGTGGTCTTGTGATATTAGAACTGAGTTGCTTGGAGAACTAGGGTTAAGATTTTTAGATATTGACTGTGGTATAGTAGAAAAACAGGTACACATAGTACCCTACCATGTGCCTTAAAAAAATAAGAAACAGAGTCACGAGAGAGTAGTACCCTTTGAACTATCTTTTCAAGAAAAAAAGTTATCCTTTTATTTAAGTTAATTTGTTATTCTTAAAAGTTCAGATAAGTTGAATTAAGATTCTTATGAGTAAAATTAATTTTAAGAGTCAAAAGGTACTTACAAATATACATCTTAAGTGAAATTCAAAACTTTGGTCTTTTGACAGTCATCATAAACATAAATTTTGGTGTTCTATTTATAAAAACGTAAGAAATTTATTATATTGTTATATGCATTGTAATGGTATTAGTATTTTGGAAAATTTTACTATAGTGCAATATTTTTATTTGCATGTTTTTATATATTTTACATGATATTGATATATTGTTGAAACAGAAAATATGTAATTATTGTGGCATTGGAATTTTCTATTTATAAGACATTTTAATTTAAATTAATGTCAAGTGATCGTGAGCAAGAATATAAGCCAAATAATATTATGCAACTAGGTCGTGCATTAAACAAAACAATTTTGAATTCTGTAATGTTTTGACAAAGAAAGTTATACGACATAATTATACAAAATTTTCGTACAATATTTTTAATGGTGGATGCTTTATAATTTTTTTCCTTTGGATTTGATGATGCGCACTATATATAATCTAATATATAGTCATAAAAAGAATGAGTGCAATTTTTGACCTCTAAAATTATATTATTTTTCTTCTGGTTCTCTGTTTTTTTATGTCAACATTTACCTCGAACTTTATTTTAACATGGTCATCTAAATTATTTATTTTGTCAATGTTTTCTTCTAACCTCTTTCCATCTTTTGTTGATCCAAAAATAATGTTTTGGTGCTTGATGTGGATATGGAATTATGATAAATATGACTAATGATAATAAAGATTACAGATTTGACCTTTGAAAAGAAGACAATTTTATAGTAAGAAAGTTGATAATAATTGTTGTGAAAGCTGGTTTAGTCTCACTGTAAATCGATGATTTGATCCTCTAATCTAGGTTAAAGAGAACAAAACTAGTAATATTTTAGTTCAATAAAGATTTAATACTATAACTTCTTCACAGGATAATAGGACAACAACTATTAGGTTAAAGTAAATGTTTAGTTTGAACATCAAAAATATAAAATTAAATATATTTCCTTTAGTATATAACTTCATATTTTATACATACGAATTCAATAAATTATTTGAATAATTAAATACAATATTTTTTTAGATAAAAATAATATTTTATTATTTTTTTTGTAGAAATTTTGTACAAAAAGGATCAAATATCTAAATGCATGTGATACTAAAAAAGAGAGTAAAAGAGTGATACAAAAAAGAGTAAAAGTGAAGTAGTATTGACTTTACTCTAACTCATTAGTGGACTAATAATCATGCAAGTAGACGGTGGGAGTATCTTAAAGGTTCACAAGTACCAATAAATCTTACCCAGGCATATCTAGTTTACTTTCTTTTGCACACATTAGTCTTACTTAGTGCTTTGTTTAGTGGTTAGTTTAATGTTTATCTTAGTGTCTTTTATTTTCTTTCTTTTAAACACTTCATTTTGTGAAGATTTTAAATGAGTTTTTATTAAGAGAGATTTGTGAAAGCTAACTTAGAGAATTATGACTAAGAAAAACTAGATATTTAAGTAGTCATAGCGACTTACCTCTCTTTTCTGAAAGTGAACTTTTGACATTTCAACCTTTTTGTTTAAATTTGTTCTTTGTCTTCAATAATAAAATGAGTGACCATTCACATAAATCTAGTCTTAGTTTGTTTAGTTATGGTTGACTTAGATTACGGTTTACATTGATCACCTTGTCAAAATTTTGAGTCGAATAGCAACAAAGTATATTGGATGGTGGATTAAAATCATGCTTCTAGATTTTGTGTTTCATGCTCGTCCAATAACTTTCCCCATCAATTAATATAACACATAAAGCATAAATAATGTATTATAGTTTCTTGTCCTTAAAATATTGAGATGATTGAACAAATAGCTTGAACTAGAGCAAGCAAAAGTAGTAGAATTGTGACAATTGCAGATTTTCAAGGAATTTAATCACAAGTCTTAAGAACAATACTAAATCACCATAAGCAACAAGTAACACGGATGCATTCATCAGTTCAACACCAAGTCAAACCATTATACATAAATATATAATAGTTATATATATATATTTGTAATATACATTGGAATAACATTATAGCGAGGTATAACTTATAAATTTGGAAACCTTATGATAACACAAGCCAGTAGGAGTTGTTTGGTTGAATAATCTACTTGAGAATCACTCTAATCATTACGCATAACACTAGCAACAAATTTCATTTTTGACCTACGTGATTTTGTCCTCTTCGTATTTAAGCCTCTCCTCGAGAGGAAGCCCACCAAGAGCTCCAACAACAACATTGTGGAGGTGGATCTTACTGTGGGAGCTTTAAAGGGGAACTTGTGGAGACATGAAGGTTGTGGAGATGTGAAGGTTGTGAGACGTAACTTGGGAACTAGAAGATGATGTAGCACTTCAGATCGCCATTCTTCCAGTTTTCATTATTGAGGTGCTTTGCCGCCACAATGGTGAGGTCCAGATCCGTTGATTTCGATGGTGAGGGACGCGATAACATCATCTTTCTTTTTTCTTTGTGCGCTTCTCAATAGCAAGCATTTCCAATACTAATAAATGGATGAATGTTTGCAGTCAATTTGAAAATGGAGAAAAAAAAATTGGAGTCATACTCAGGGTTTGTAGTTGGAGAAGAGAGTTTGTAGATCGGGAAGAACTTTAGAGCATTAATGATGAAAACTCACTATGTTTATTTAAGAACTAGCGTATTAATTATTTATTATGCCATTTTTATTTTTAATTAACATAATAAGTATATCGATTATTACAAAAATGTCATTGATTACTTTTTATGATAGGTTGACTTACAACCATCATAATAAGTCGTCATTGATTTCTATTTTTGTCCTAGTGTGAATTTTTATATTGAAAGGTGAAGATGGAGAAAATTTTTAATAGTCACCGTGTAGAAGATTATAGAAAGGTATCCCTGGCTACACTGAGCTTTCAGGAACAAGCCATGTATTGGTGAACTTCTTTAATGAAACACTATTTTGTTAACATTCAATTGGAATGAGCTAAAGAATGTCCTTGGGAGATGTCATGTTCCCTCTTACTATGGAAGGGAGTTGATGTATCAAATCCAAAGACTCTGACAAAGAGATCTAACTATAAATGAATGTAGGCAGAAAAGGGAATTACTTATGTTGAGGGCTTGTGTCAAGGAAAAGCCACGATTACTATTGCTAGATTTAAGAGTGGTCTTAACCTTGAAATACATGATATGGTGGAATTTTTTCCTTTTAATTACTTTAAAAATTTGGATGACTTGGTTCAACTATGTATTAGGGTAGAACAATAGCCCAAGAGAAAGAGTACCTCTAGGGAAGATTATCCTAACACATTTTATTCTAGGAGAGAGTTCAAGAGGGAGGGTTACTCTTCCAAATCCAAGTACGAAAGGTCACACGAGGAAGATGGGGAAATAAGAATAGTAAAGGAAAGTACAAAAAAGTTTGTGTATGAAGCTGAACCAGATACAAACAAAAAATTTTCCTCTCCAGAAAAAAAAAATCAACTAAATCAACTAAAGGTGTGGTTGAAAAAGAAGAAGAAATCATAAAAGATAAAAAATAGTCTCTTATAATACTCCCTGCAAGCACAATTGAGAAAGAATCCTTAAAGGCGGATGGCGGATTGCAATACTTTAAACTCCACTTTTCAATCATATAATCCTAATTTTTCTTCACAAAAATCTAAAAACAACACTTTATTATGTTCTTGCCTAACTTAAGCAATGGACAACACAAAGTGAAAAAAAAAATTAAAAAGAACTTTATTTCTTTATTTGATACCCTGTACAAAAATAATAATAGGCCTTATTTCTGTTATGTTTTCCTTTGTTTCAACTTTCTTTTAATAAAGACACTTATATAATGTGTTTGATGTATATTGTAGATTAATATTTGATCCTGGTCGAGAAAGAAAATAATTATCAAGGAAATGGTCCACACCAGGTGGTGATGACTACAATAATAAATTGGACATGTGGACAAATCCTTTTGAAGAGGAAGGGTCTAATGGAGGACAATCTGAAAGGATTCATATTAGGCATCTAACAGGGGTCATGGCTAGAAGATTGGAAGAAGAATGTGTTCATAATACTCTTTTTTTATTGGAGAATCAGTTGTTGATTGTTCTTCATTTTTGGTCTAGTCTTGTAAAATTTTTACAAAGTACTATAGACTTTATTTTAGGCTTGCATTTGGGTCATGTATTGGGCCAATTAGAGTAGGGTGTAAATAGGAAAAGAGAGTCTAGCTAGAGTTACAATTGGACATCTTTGGACCCAATGCAATTCTAAATCATCTAGGGTGCACCAATAAATGCCTAAAGTGAAATTAGAAAGCATGGAGTGGCAAGGAAGGCATGAAGGTCCACATGTCATCCCCCTCAATGGAGAGAATTTTCACCAATGAAGAAGGGTCACTTGTCAACCTTTAATTTGAGAAGATTTTCTCCAGTAAGAGGAAGTCAATTGTCACCATGGGAGTGAAGAGTTTTTAGGGTTAAAAATTACACATTGGTTGTCCTTAACACTATAAATAAGTGTGTACCTCTTGTAAATGCTAGCTTAGAATTGATAAAGAAAGGTTGCCCATGTTTGTGCACAATTTTTCTTCTTTGCTCACTATTTGTTAGCACTAGTTTTGTGTCTAGCTTAGAATCTCTTAGGAGTTGACCTAACCTCTTCTAAGTCTCTATATTCACCAACCAAATTCATCTTCTCCATTCAGTTTCTTCATCCATTTAACCCACACAATGTAGTTAAAACAAATAAGTCCACAACACTAAAATAACAACATTTAGTAGTGAATGAGAATTATATAACTTCAAAGTACCTCAAATAAATAAGTTCATACAAATATTACAAAAGTTAAATTGTTAAAGTCATAGAATTAAATAACTGGAAATGGAAAAATCTCAAGTTTTTATGTCTAATTTTCTAATGATATCATCCTTTCCTCCATCATCATCTTCATCACAATCATCATCTTCCCCTGACGAAAATTGTACATCCACATTGACAAAAAAATTTATATTATCAAGATAAATGGATTTAGAGTTGGATCTCTTGTTACTCCATCTAAGTGAACATTTTCACCATCATATGCACCTCGAACTTGCTCAATATCATCTCTCTCCTTAGTTATCCATTCATCATTTGATTGAATATCATCAAAGGGAAAATCAACCATTTTTCTAGTTTTCTTATTATTCAACTTCTAGTTATACATCACATAAACCAAATCTTTTTTTTATGCAAACGGTTTATTCTCTTTGTATGAAACTTTAATTAAATAGGAAATTTAGTAAATATAAAACTAAAAAATGAAATTATAAATTATAAATAACTTAAATTATCATTTCAAATGAACTCCAATTACGCTCACATCCAGAAGAGCTACAAATCAAACTTAGAACTCGAATAGCAAGCCTCTTCAACTCTAGAATTCCATCCTAAACATCTCCCACCATTCTTTAGGAAGTAGTGCTTTCCTACATTCCCTTGCATCATTCATTGTAAAAAGTCCTCTAGCATAATGGAAATCAACAAGTCGCAAATTATTATTTTTTTCTTTTTGCAACATCCTTAACCAATATTTCCATGGACGTATATAACCCTTCTTGTATTTGCATATGTAATGGAAATGGGGATTAAGATAATATGCATTTGCATGCAAAGACCTATGAAGTTGATTATCCCTTCTTGCATCAATTATTTTCCAAACATCTTCATAGCTACATTCAATACCAACTATCATATATTAGAAATAATTTCACAAATAAGTAATTCAATTTTGAAAGAGATAAGCTATAGAGTTTTTACATTTTCTTAATATGATTAAAATTGCACTTAATCTTCTCCTTTGTGCAATCCATCTCTTCATACATAAAACCCATTGCAAGCTTCATATCTGAGTCCATCAATATTAGGATCACCATAAGAGGGGAGACAAATAGACACATGGAGACATTCTTCCATAACCGACTATCTAATATCACATTTTTAATTTTTCTCCCCTCTTGTGAAGTTCCAAACTTGCTTGTTTTCCATTTTTCAGAGCTGAACATGGTCAATAATGATGCTTTCTATTAGAATATATGGCTTTAAACAAGAGGGGGGGGGGGGGGGAATTTTTTTTTAAAAATTTTT
>Ga0123342_1008998_pt1 | contig 12216 bp, 5 predicted proteins | sample Turbeawhitnodule_FD_89960 | JGI IMG/M metagenome (GOLD analysis project Ga0123342, IMG submission 89960) | Root nodule microbial communities of legume samples collected from Mexico - Turtle bean Mexico white nodule | ecosystem: Host-associated > Plants > Roots > Nodule | place: Mexico: Nepantla... | reverse complement strand
TGTTTCTTGCTGGCTGACTTGAGCGTCGGAGTGCAAACGGCCGCTAGGGCGCCTCTTTGTCCTCTTTTTTGCAGGAATCCACAGGTAACCAGTGGGAAGGAATCCCTAGCTGACGGTTGAGGTTGCGCACGAAGACGTCCCGGTCAACCGGACGGAACATTTGGCGCCCACCGTGGGGCCTGATATAAAACATCAGTCCCATCACAAGTTCGAGGAAATCTACTAAGTCGCAGTAACGTTGGAGGAGGTTGGAGTGACGATGGCCCCCACCAGACGAAGTACAGCCCGCGCAGAACTATCCATGCAGCAAGTTCTGGAGATAATGAGGGGGCTGCAGCAGGACATGGCGGAGTCGAAACTGGAACAGGAACAGGAACGCATGCAGGCAGATCTCGATGTCTCGCATGAGCGAAATGAAGAGCTCCACCGTGTAAACGACGAGTTGCGCCAGGGCCTGAGAAATGATCGGAGGCGGCATGGACATGACGAGATGGAGAACCATTCCCCACCAAGGGAGTTTTCCACTCCCTTCTCGCAGGAGATACTAGACGCAGTGTCCTTTTTGCAAAATTTTGGTTCCATATATTGATTCAGAACAATGTCCTTTTTGCAATATTATTTTTTCTAACTCATGGTTTAAAGATTATACTATTTTATTATTATTAAAATTGATGTTAATGTAGGTTTGATCTTGCAGTGCAGAATTTTGTGAAAATGTGAATTAATATGTCTAGAAGAACTTGATGTTCTTTTTCTTTACCGTGTGCGTCTTTACCTTGAAGGATAATAGGTTTTGTTCTTTAGTGTTTTAAAATCAATATATGCAAGATTTGTGTTTAATATAAACGAATTAATTATTAATATTTATCTTAAATTATTATTTACTAAATCAAATTGTTCGTATATATTGTTTATTTACTATATAGAATTACTTATAAAGATTTTTTTAAAATTATCCGAAATATTTACTCCTAAACTTTTTTATTTTTGTGACTTATATTAATGGACTTTAAATTCTGTGAATTTCAAAATTATACTTCTTTTACTTTTTTTGTTATTTAAAAATAGTATGAGTATGAATACCAAAGTAAAATATATGTTAAATTAAGGTTAAATAAGTTTTAAGTCGATTTTTTTGTTGAAATACTATTTTTTTTTCTTTCAAATGACATTTTTGATAATTTAACTGTTTTTAAATAAAAAAATTTCTTATATATCTCAATTATATTATCTATGTATTTTTTTAACTACGGTATGATCATTATTATTAAGTAGCTTACTATTTATTAACGAAAAATAATGAAAATATAATACCTAATGAAAATATAATACCTATTTGCAGCAGAGGACATGAATACATGTAAAGTTCTAACAATTACTGTTGGGATACTTTTAGGACATGTTTGTTTTTGTAGATGTATTGTTCACAGGTAAAGAATTGAGAGTATATCAGTTATTTATTTGGATTTAAGGTTTTGTAGGGAAGAAAATAAGAGAATATACATGTGAACAATAAATATTATTTCCTCTTAAAATGAAAAGATGTAAAGGAAAAGTCACACCAGCATGTGTTGTTTTGAATTTACCCTCATTTATTATAGTATTGGTATTTTTTTTTATTTTTCATTACTGTAAGGTTTTTTAATATTAAAAAATAGTATTTTTTATTTATATAAGATGTGATTTATTTTCTAATTTTATAGTATATGTTTAATATTTTAAGAAATTATTTGAAATTATGTTTTTATTTAATTTGTTGTTCTGTTTATATTAGTATATTTTTGTTTATAGTTATAATTTATTTAATAATATTTTTTATGAAATTATTTTCTAGTGTTAATTATGTTGTATTTTTGTTGTTGTAGTTTTTTTTTCACTATAGGTTTTTAATAAAAAAAATTATTTTTATACCATCTAATTTATTTTCTTATTTATTTTCCAATTTTATAGTGCATATTTAATATTTTAAAAATTACTTTAAGTTCTGTTTTTATTTAATTTGTTGAATACATATTTTTTCTAATTATAATTTAAAAATTATATCTATGTATATTTAACACATATTTATTTTCTAATTGTAATTTTTAAATCTACGAAATATGTGAAAGTTGTTTATTTTTAAACAAAAATAAATCATTTTATTATTAAAAAAAATTTAATAGACAAGGATAAATTTATAAAGTAACATTTAACACCTTTACAAAAATTAAAATTCTCTCAACCATCATATCACTCTCAAACTCTCCTAAACTTTCCTCATACATTCACTCTAAGATATCTCAATTCAAACACTCTCACTTTCTTCACACTTCTCTCTCACATCCCCACACATCCACTCCCTCAAATCTCTATACATGCCCTCCCGAATCCAAACACACCTTTAATGTTGTGTTTGATTATGTATATTTACTGTCCATGTAGAATGGAAGGTGTGGATCTTGGATGTTTGTTTTTACTAATTCTTGCATAAGTGCAAGGAAAGAAAGGAGAAGAATGTTGAGATTTTGACCCCTCCATCACTACAAGAAAAAATGGTTTTAACGAAGGTTTATTTTTACATTATCTAGGGTTAAAACCTCCATTAAGTCATTTACCCAGGGTTGTAGTTTCCCCCGCTAAACCATCTCTGGGGAATGTGTTTCCTAGAGTTTTTTTAAACCTCAGGAAAAGCCTTTCAAAAATACCATGGGTTTCAAAAAGGAGAAAGATAGATAATAGTTTGTCTATTACTACTTTGTGCTTAACTTTAATTATATGTGTACAACACTTTATATATATTATAATAAAAAATATATTATATATTTATAATAAAAATAAAATAGATAATTATAATATTATATTATAATAATAGTAAAATAAACATATTTATATAATAATAATAATATAAATTAGTAATATAGTGGTAGTAAAAGAAAATAAATTAGTAATATAAATGTAAACACTCTGAACTAATAGTAATATATTTAAAATTTAAAATAGGAATTATATATAAAAAAGTGATAAATTATAATTAAAAACTGTAATCATTTTTTTTAAAATAATGAATAAAAATAATAATAAATTATAAACAATAATAAAAAATAAATATAAATTATATATTCAATAATAATTAAAATAAATTTATTAAATAATAATATTAACAATAATAAATTTTAATTATAATTTTAATTTGATTTTATTACATATTTTTATATGTATTTATTAAATTTTAATCAACTAAAATTTACACAAAATTATCTCATATTTTATTATTTAAATTTTTTTAAGGAAAGAATAAATTTATAAACTTACATTTTATATTTATTGAAAAAATCCAATATTTTCTTTATTAGTCATCTCTTTCTTCACATAAAAAATGTCTTGCAAGATATTTCATTTGAGATATGTTTTAAAGTTATTTTTGCACGACTCATTTTCTACAAAATAACACATGGCAACAAAATTCAATAAGAAGCAATAAACACGGAAAGAATTCACCAATAATATACACTAATAAGTATACCTAAGAAAAGAAAGAAAAAAAAAAAGGAGAAAGTGTGATGAAAAAGCTTAGCAATAAAACTTTCTAAAAGAACAAATCTTTTTCAAATATTTAATATATAAAAATTATGGTAACTTTCTATAAATTAATTTTAATTAGATCAAATGCAAATATATCATTATAATCCATCAATCAATGTTAAATAACTTGGATTTTAATGAATAACAACTAATTTTTAATGATTGATTGATTGAAATCAAATTTAAAATGTTTATAAATTTTACATGATTAAACTTTTCTCTTTCTACAGCATTGATTATTTCTATTTATTTTAAGATATCATATCAAATGTAAAAAATTCTCTATCTTTTATCACTTCTCATCTAAATCTTTATTTATGTTTTTCTTTAATATCTATTATATGTCTCTCTTCTATTAAAACTGTGATTTTACCTATTACATATTATCACATCTCTCACTGTATTGTTTCCTCTCTCTGTGCAAAGTAGTCAAAGTTTATTATTAAGTTGAAATTAATATTAGATTCAATATTAATTTTTAAATAAATTAATATTCTGCATAATAAAGGTTTTCTATTCTAGGATTATAAAAAAAATGCAATTATTTAGTTCATTTTAACTTTTACATGGACTTTTTTAAGATTGATAATTTTGGAAGAATTTGAAACAACTTTTGTAATATAATGAGATTAAATTACACTAACATACACAAATTTAATTTATAAATTTGATTAACTGTCGATACCAAACCTTTTCTTGGTCTCATGCCACAACAATTGTCCAATTAAATTAATTTTAATTAAATATGTCAATCACTGTAAAATATTTTATTTAGACTAAATAGATTTCATCCAAATTTATCATTATTACACGGTAACATTTGAATTTCAATTAATACAGGTTAATTTTAATATTTAAGGTTGTATATATTTATTGATTATAATCAAATTAGATTAAATTAACAAGTTTATTAATGATATATTTGATCTAATTAAAATTAATTTAAAGAAAGTTATCATATTTGTTTATATGCACTAAATATCTCAAAAGATTTGATTTTTTGAGAAAGTTTCATTGCCCTTTAAAAGACAACAAAAGAAAATAAGTGTCAAAATTAACTCTCTTTTTCTCTTTAACTTTCTTCATAAGCCTTTTCCATTTAACTTTCTCCTTTTTGTTTGTTCTTCTTCATTTTGCCACGTGTTTGTTCATCCTTTTGTCAGGTATACTTTTTACTATACATCATTAAGTTGAATTCTTTTGTTTATTGTTTCTTCTTGAATTTTTTTTGCCATATTTTGTTTTCTTAGAAAATGGGTCGTGCAAGAATAACCTTAAAACACATCTCAAATGAAAAATTTCGCAAGACAACTTTCTTGCGAAGAAAGAGAGGGCTAATGAAGAAGATCTCTGAATTTTCCAAGAAGTGTGGTGTTGAACACTGTTTGATTGTGTTTGATGATGATAATGGGGATGTTGGGCCAATGACTTCACCCCAAAACCCTGTAGAGGTACACTCCATGATTCAAAAGTATTATGAAAGTCAAATAAAGAATGAGAGACCTCACAAGACTTATGGTATTGAAGAGTTTATTGAGAATAGGAAAAACATGATTGAGACTGAGATTTCCAAAGTGGATAAACATATTAGCAGCATCAAATATCCAACTTGGGATCCAAGTATGATAATCATGGAAGAGGATCAATTGAGGGCCTTTTGTGCTCATGTGGATGCCAAAATTGAAGCTTGTGATCGGGGAATTAAATTGTTGAAGGATCAACCTCAAGGTTTTGTGTCAAACATGGCTCAGGAAAATGCTGTTGCTACCACTTCACATCCAACCCAAACCAATTACTTGCAAAACATCTCTCAAAGCGAAACCCTTCTTGATGATTTCTTGAAGCAACTTAATGATAAGAGTTATGGAATGGTAGATTTTAGTAGTCCAGTTGATGTGCCACTAAATTCAACCAATGAACTTAGTGACCTGGAGTTTGAGGAATTGATGATGGAACTTAGTAGCTGTGATTGGCCTTATCAAGCATGTGATGATCTTGTGGGTTGTAACAATAAAGTTGATGAATCTGTCTTGCCAAGTATTTGTGTTGAATATCAAGGAGGAGGAGATTTGCATGCCTTGCCACCGTCACTAGATGTATCAGATGATTACTGTAACATGTTTTTTCTGAATGTTTAATTTTGAGTAAACTTAGTTCTGTCTTATTGTTACACTATATGTGTTGTTGTGTTTCTTTAACAATAAATTAGTTTTTGATATCCATTTGCTTCGTTTCTTGAATCTGATTTGTTTAGATAATATAGGTTTTATTTTGTAGTAAAAAGTGCAAAATTTTGGTTCCATATATTGATTCAGAGTAGTGCCCTTTTTGTAATATTATTTTTTATAACTCATGTTTTAAAGATTATACTATTTTTTTATTATTAAAATTGATGGTAATGTAGGTTTGATCTTGTAGTAAATAGTGCAGAATTTTGTGAAAAATTGAATTAATATGGTTAGAAGATCTTCATGTTTTTTTCCTTTACAGTGTGTGTCTTTACCTTGAAGGAGAATATGTTTTGTTCTTTATTGTTTTAAAATCAAAATATGCAAGATTTCATTTATTTTGATAAAGAAACAATCTTTATAGGTAATTTGACGAAGTTAATATAAAATCACTATAATAAGAAATTGATTTGATTTTGTATCAATCACAAATGTAGTCTGTTTATTTTATTGATTATAATCCAATTTAGATTATGTTAACAAGTTTATTAATGATATATTTAATCTAATTAAAATTAATTTAAAGAAAGTTATCATAATTTTTTTATGCATTAAATATCTCAAAAGCAAAAGATTTGTTTTCTTGAGGAAGTTTGTTTGCACCTTTAATGCTGAGAATAAAAAGTTGTTTAATAATTTATGTAAAATGTGACAAATAAACTATATATATTTCTTAACATTATTTTATGTTTATGTAAAATCTGAAAAATAAAATTTAACATTAAAAATTTCCATTTCCATTATGTAAAAATATTAATTGTAAATAAAAAATGTATTTTTTATAAAGAATTAAATATTATAAAAATAAGAATTATGTACACATATTATTAAAACTTCTAATTCCTTTTCTTAACTTCTTTTGGTTTTCTTAATTACTACAACATTATGTATAATATTTTTAATTATAAGATTAATATTTTTTTGTAAAATGTAAGAAATAAACTATATCTATTTCATAACATTATGTTATGTGTATGTAAAATATGTCTATTTAAAATGTAAAAAAAAAAATATATAACATTAAAAATTTCTATTTCCATTATTTAAAAATATTAATTTTAAATAAAAATATATGTTTTTTTAATAAAGAATTAAATGTTCAAAAAAGTAATAACTATTTGGATTTAAGGTTTTGTAGGGAAGAGAATAATAGGATATACTTGTGAACACTAAGGGCATGTTTGTTTCAAGGGAAGTAGTGTTCACAAGAATGGAAGTGTATTGATATTCCCTATTTGGATCAAGTGATGTGCGCGGAAGTGTGAGGAAGGATATCCACATGAACACTGAAAATCATATTCCTCTTATATGCAGAGATTGTTGTGGAAAGACACGTCAGCATTGGTGATTTTCCTAATTTATTCCAGATTTTGTTTTGACATGTTGAAGGGGCAAAGAAAAAATAAACGGGACAAGAAAACAAATAAAAAAATAAAGATAAAATCATATTACAAAACAAACATATTAAGTATATTTATAATATAAATAAAATTATTATAAAATATATAATCAATTATGAATAATATATAATTGATTATGTATATAATTTCTATAAATTAATTTTTTAAATATTATTATTAATTTAATATTTATTTTATTATTATTTAATTTTAAATAAATATATTAATTAATTAATTAATTTTTTAAAATATAAAAATAAATTTGTAATCTTAATATTTTATTAATTAAAAAAAATAAAATTTCAATCACACTCGTCACATCATTTACAAACTTATTATATTTATAAAAAAAATTCATGTTCAAAGAATGATAAGAAACTAATGTTTTTTTAAAAAATAATTATTCATCGGTATTGGAAATAATTAACAAAATTTTAATTAACTCAGATTCACAAAAAAATATTTCATATTTCATTATTCAAATATTTTTAAAAACAAGGATAAATTTGTAAACTTACATTTTACACTTGTAAAAAAAATCAAAATTTCCTTACAACCATTCCATCAATCACAAACTCCCATAAATTTTCCTCGCACATCCACTCTAATATACCCCAATCCAAACAACCTCACTTTCTTCACACATCCACTCCTTCAAATCCTCACACATCCACTCCCCAATCCAAACACACCCTAAATATTATCTCCTCTTAAAATAAAGAGATGTAAAGGAAAAGTCTCATCAACATGTATTGTTTCGAATTTATCCTCATTTATTCTACTGTTGGTATTTTTTATTTTTCATTATTGTATGGTTTTTTAATATTAAAAAGTAGTATCTTTTATTTATATAAGATGTGATTTATTTTCTAATTTTATAATATATGAATATTTTAAGAAATTATTTGAAGTTGTGCTTTTATTTAATTTGTTCTTGTGTTTGTATTAATATATTTTTTTATATATAATTATTATGTTTATGAGTTATAATTTATTCGATAATAGTTTTTTATGAAATTCTTTTCTATTTTTAATTACGTTATATTTTTGTTGTTGTAGTATTTTTTTATTTTTTTTATTACTATAGAAATTTTAATATAAAAAAAAAAAATTTTATTTATATAAGATCTGATTTATTTTCTTGTTTATTTTTTAGTTTTATAGTTATGTTTAATATTTTAAGAAATTACTTGAAGTTCTATTTTTATTTAATTGTTTAAATACATATTTTTTTTCTAATTATAATTTTAAATTATATCTATTTATATTTAATATATATTTATTTTCTAATTGTAATTTTTAAATCTACGAAATATGTTAAAGTTGTTTATTTTTAAACAAAAATAACTCATTTCATTATTAAAAAAAATTAATAGGTAGGGATAAATTTGTAAAATAACATTTAACACCTTTAAAAAAAATAAAATTCTCTCACAACCATAAGATCACTCACAAACTCTCCTAACTTCTCTCACACATTCACTTTAAGATATCCCAATCCAAACACTCTCACTTTCTTCACACTTCTCTCTCACATCCCCACACATCCAGTCCCTTAAATCTCCACACATCCACTCCCCAATCCAAACACACATTTAATCATGTGTTTGTTTCTATATATTTCTTGTTCGTGTAGAATGGAAGACGCGAATATTGGATGTTTGTTTTTACTAATTCTTGCATAAATGCGAGGAAAGAAAGGACAAGAATGTTGAGATTTTGGACCCTCCATGGTAAGCGCGAAAAAGGAGAAAGATAATTTGGACAATCAACTCATAATTTGGACATTCACCACAAATGATTGCAACTTATCTCTGATAAGAACATTTGACATCTACGTGCTCTAAAATTGTTCTCATACCACAATTCTTTTGGTGGTGAAAAATGTTTTGAAAAGGAGATAATTGAAAAATATATTTTTAATTTGTTTTCTTTGAAGAAAATAAAAAAAGATAAAGTGGTTGCATTTTAGTTTTGAAAATAAGAAAATAAAAAGGAAAATAAAATTAAAATATATATTCTTTCTCTTCACACCCCTTATTTCTCTTCATGCACTCTTCGCACACCCATGTTTCTCTTCACGCACCTTTGGCCCGCAATCTTTACACTACCTTGTTTCTCCTGGCATAACCACCCTGCACCACTGCACCATCCGACCACCTTCAGCCACCGCAATTGTCACCACAGTCGCCACCGCTACCCTACACCATGCGGCAGCTGCCAACAATAGCTTCCACGCACTGTAGCAGCATCGATTTCCACCGTTCGCACCTCCACTCCTGCATCGCCAACCGTGCCTCTGCACGGCTTGCAACTGCCTAGGCCAAACCATGCCAACTCTAGCAAGTCCCGCCAACCGCCGCACTGCAACACAGCAGCGCCCCGCCACGACCTATAGTTATATGAACCAATATTAGACTAATGAACTTAACACATAGTGTAGTTGGTATAGCAAGCTATATGAACCAAGACACTCATTATGTGTTAGAGATTTAACAATCACAATACACTCCCACAATACTTGTTGTTATTGTTGTGTTGCACTTATTAGGTCATGCACGTGCTCAATATTTATAAGTGTTATAGAGATCTTTCCAATATCTCTTGCAAGCGGCCCCACTTGACACTCATATAGATGATTTCATCAAATGTATGTTGCAAATCATACACCACCCATAAGGGATATAAAAATCATTAAAAACTTTGTAAATTGTTAAAACTCTTTTACCTCAGAATTTTAATCACAAAGTTTATCCTCTCGATAATGCAGTATTTAGCACTTTCACACACACCATAGGAATGGAAAAAATTGATTTTGAATCAATATTAGCGCTAGTAGAACTAACAAGTGACTTGTTTGTACCCATATGAACCTTATTCATGGGATCTCCAATCACAAAGGTTGGGTTTCCTTCACTTGTTTGTTTGCAAGTGGCTTAAGTCCCATTCCCTCGATGTTTCTAAAATAAGTTTTCTCCCTAGGAATTTTGTCAAAGGATCTGCCAAATTCCGTTCTAACTTGACATAGTCAATAGAAATCGTTTCACTCTTTAACAGCTGTTTCACTAAATTATGTCTCAATTGTATATGTCTGTTCTTTTCATTGAAAGTTTTATTTTTATTTATAGTTATTGCCGATTGGCAATCACAATGCATTGATATAGATGAGGTTGGTTTCATTTAGGGGTGGCAATGCGGGGTGAGCCGACCCGCTACCAAAAAGTGCGGGGCGGGCTCACTAATCTAGCTCGGTAACCCGTGTTGTTCCTCCCCACAACTGGCTCGCGTAAATAAAAAAATAATTATTTAATTTTTGTTGTAAAAACAAATCATACTCCATTCATCCATTATTGCAGTGTGACCTTTCTTTTATTTTAAAAAACTTGAATTCAATGTACTAAAAAAATGAATGTTTTATTTTAATCATATAAAGGAGTTAGTATTAAGAGTGACATTGGATTTAGTTTTAAGTAAAGTCTTATATTTAAAATTTGTTAATAAAAAAATAATATAAAGAAGAGATTTTGGTAGGATAGTTAAAAAAATAGTTCTCTTCATTAAAATATTTTGTAGCAAATTTTGATAACATACTCTTTCTTATACATTTACATACAAACATAGGAAAAAATAGATGCAAAACAAAACTTTAATTAATTTTAATCAAGCCTTCTAACAACCCTCATACTTGAATTTTTTTTTTATCTTAATTAAATGAATTGAAACACGGATAAATTTTAGTAGGAATAAGTTTTTTTATAATTAATGAAATTTTATTATTTAAAAAAGAAATCTTAAGCGGGCTGGCCTGCAAGCCCACAGGTTACTTCTTATGTGGGGCGGGCCAGTGAAATGAGACTGCACTCCTAGCGCGGGATATGTGATTGGGCCCCAGATGTATATATTAGTCCCTTGTTCATAGCGAGGGGTAGTTATGGACCTAGGGGTGCGCTTAGTGCGCATAGGGTCTAGTTCTAGTAAAACATTTTCTTTTAAACCTAAGTCCATGTGTGCTAGGGCACGCAAATGTTAGGTTGCATGCATGTAGAAGAGGAGCGTAGCCACGCCGAGGGCGCCTACGTAAACAGACTGGACCCTTGATGCAGGTATATGAGTTGGTACCGTGGTGGTTAGTTTGTTATTATTTTATGCATTCCTTTGAGGAAAGATTTCGTTTTGTTGCAGCAGCACCGTGAGGGTGTGCCCTTGAGCAAAATATTTTTCTGCAGAGTATGCTTTCAATTGATATTATATTCTCATGATAAAAAGTTGTTACAAGAGATAAACTATAAAAAGGACTTGAGATCCCAGGTTAAGGTATGCGGTTTCTAAGACTAAAACTTGTTACTTCTTAATTCTTATAAGCTTTGTACGAACTTGATCGTCGGAGTGCAATCAACAGGTAGGACCCCCTCTGTTTCAACGTAGCCTCATTCCAACGCAACAAAGGGAAGAGCAAATTCTAGCAGAGACCGACGAAGCTAGAACTTGTCATCAGAATCAACCGACGAGCAAATCAACTGACAAAAACAAAATATATATATATATATAATATAATATAATATAATAAAAAATTATGTTTTAACTATATTAAAAAGTTCACCTATATATTATGGAACACATTACCATGTTGCAAAGTTTGATACATAATTTTTTTTTCATTAACATCCATATATTAGGAGACAAAAAATAAAAAACACAATGGTAAGTTGATAATTTGTAATATTTTTTTTGGAAGGAAGGGTCATAGTATGAAATTTTCTTTCTTGAATGTAATATGTTCTTTTAATAATGGATAATGTTCCTGCTAGGGAGATGGGACCTAAAGAACTATTGAAGTCTTATTCTCCTTCCTTCGGTCGGTCAAGTGACTGGGTGGTGAGCTGGGATTCTCTTCGTCCTCCTGTTTCTCCTTCGGCCCTCGGCCTCGGCTGAACACCGGATGGTGGGGGTACCTGCGAAGGCACTCCGACGCTCAAGTCAGTAAAGCGGGTGGTCAGCTCTCAGGTAGGTGAACAGTAATAAATGAC
>Ga0123342_1008997_pt1 | contig 12218 bp, 7 predicted proteins | sample Turbeawhitnodule_FD_89960 | JGI IMG/M metagenome (GOLD analysis project Ga0123342, IMG submission 89960) | Root nodule microbial communities of legume samples collected from Mexico - Turtle bean Mexico white nodule | ecosystem: Host-associated > Plants > Roots > Nodule | place: Mexico: Nepantla... | reverse complement strand
GGTGAGTTCTTGTCTTAGAACAATGATCCAACTCTAAGAAAAGTGCCTCTATAATGTCCAACTCAAGGTGATTCCTAAGAAGGTCAAGAACCTTTCTCTTTATGGCTAGTGGAATCACATCATCCACCTTGGTCTGTTGGAAGAGTTCATCCTTGTGAGATAGCTCTTCCTTCAGCTTGGCAAGTTGTTCCTCTAGTTGTGATGATTTCTCCCTAAATTCTTCCTCAAGCTTGACAGCTTTCTCCTTTGACTGTGCCACTTCCTCCTTCAAGCCAATCACCTCGGTTCGAAGATCCAAGACTTTGGCATGAGCCCCCACAGCTTCCTGAGACTTCTTGAAGAGGAGCTTCTTAGCCGCTAGCTCAGCTTTGCGAAGATCTACAACCTCCAGATAAAGGGCAATCTCGCAGTGTTTAAGCCCCTAGATCTGGAGGGCGTCTTAGCTAGCTGCCTCCTTCAGCTTTTGCATCTTAGTCATGGTAAGGCTAGACGCAACGAGAAAGTCCCCAAGACACTTGGTTGCGTGCTCTTGTAGGGGGTCTTCATCCATGTTCTCCATCCTCTCCTAATCTTGGAAGGATTGAAGTGCACAGACAAGTAAATATGAGCAGAAGCAGAGATAAACAAGTACCAATGTAACCCTTAAGGGCCTTAGGGCTAAACTCAAGTTGGAGCAGCTTAACGGTGTTAAACGGCGCTTGAAGGCCAAAAAGGAGGTCGCACACCTCTCGTTCCCGTGGGGGTAAGTCCTCGAGGCACCTGGGCTTCTTGAATTTAGGTTTCTCTGCCCAGTAGGGGAAACCTGTCTAAGAGAGTGGGGTCCCTTTTGTTGCACCGAACCTTGAAGAACTTCCCTTTGAAGCCCTTGTATGACTGCTGAAAGAGAGTTAGAAGAACCCTCCCAGCAACTCCGTTGAAGCTTACCCACAACTTCTTCCAGGACTCTTGGCCTCCAAGAAGTACAGGAACACGTCCACTGATGGCGTATGGCCAAGGCAGTGGCACAAGATCGAGAAGGCCCTAACAAACGACCAGCTGTTTGGGTGCAGCAGGGCGGGGGCGACATTGATTTCAGTGAGGAGGACTCGCTCGAAGCTAGTGAAGGGTAAGCAAAGGGCAAGTCTTTTGAACACGGTAGAGTAGATGAAGCAGAATAGTCCCTCTGGGTCCAAAGACTCATCACAGCAAACAGGTTCACTAACCCTGCAAGGCACGGCCCTTACGAACTTGTCGTGCTCCCTCCCAAATATGCGGGACTTGTGGCAAGTTTCGTTTTTTCCTATAGGTTACTATGGTCGCGTGGGTAGTAAAGCTGGAAGTTTCCTCTAAGAGGTTGCTAGGTGTTCAATGGTACAAGGACCTATAGTGAGGGGGAGAAGGAGTTGGGTTTGGAGTTGAGGGTGGAGTTGAGGTTGGAGTTGAGATTGGGGTAGAATTTGGAGTTGAGGCCGGAGTAGGATTCAGTTGAGCCATCTCAAGAAGAAAAGCTAAAAGAAGGGAAAAGAAGAAAAAACGAAGGTTTAGAGAAGGAAATGTGCGCACCCCAGAAAACAGAGAAATACGAAAACGATGAACAGGAATCGTAAAGTGCAGAAAACATAAACAGTCACAGAACAGTTATAGCAGACTATGAGCATCAAAATTGTAAAGCAAGGGTGACCATAAAGTAAAAAACGTACCTTTGAGCGATTAGGTTTCGAAGAGTCGCAGTGGTTGAGGAAGAAGAGAGAGTGTTTGAGAGAAGAAAATGCTCGAGAAATGTTAAGAGAAGTAATGAAACAGTGAAGGAGCGTAGGGGTTTGAAGGGTTTAACGTATACAAAGAAGTGCAAGTGGCAACGAGCCTTAGCCGTTGATCCTGCCACGTGTACGTTGATTAAAAAAGTATGGTGAAACGTCACCTCGGTGCACTGTTCACGTCCCATCACTCTAGTGCAACGTAGGTCGCCATGGGCGATCACTTAGCCTCTTCGTTAAAACAAGTTACAGCTCGAGCCTGGGGGGTTTGTGTATTAGCCAAACCTCGGACATCGGCATCGAAGAGGTCGACATCAGACGTCGACATCGGACCTCGGTGGTCCGACAGTAATAATGGGCCACGTAAGTTGGGCCCCAGAAATAGTATGAGTTAACGCCCAAATACCAGAAAGACCTAAATCACGAGAGGATCATGCATGAGGTGTGTATAGTACATTCGGGTACGACACAAGCAAGTATTCCCTGGAGGCACTAAGGCTCGTAAGGGTTAGGGTTTCCAGGGAAAGATTGCATGCATGACACGTGAATAATTAGGGCACCCACAGAACATATGGCACCGCAGTGCTGGTACATGAGTTGATACCCTGGCGGCCATACTGTTAGAGATTTTGCACTCCAGAAGGGGCAAGTCTTGTGCCGCAGCTACGCTAAGCTTGTGCAACACGTCACAGGATGCCTCACCAGTAACCCTAATTCCACTAAAGGAAGATTCTCGTGGGATAGGGAGTTGACCTAGATATAATCTATATAAAGGGTGGTAAGAACCCTAGAAAAGGTACGCCGTTTCTAAGACTGAAACTGCTTTACATACTTACTGTTTCTTAGCCTAGTACTGACTTGATCGTCGGAGTGCAATCAACAGGTAGGGTCCCCTCTGTTTTAACGGAGCCACTCTCAGCTACCCAAGTAGAGAGCGAAAACCACCACGAGATAGGAGGAGTCACCATCTGTCTTTGAGGTCAACGCGACTGAGTCAACCGTCAAGAACCGTAGAAATTATTCTAGTATTTATACAAAAAGTTTGTCTATTTTTTTATTATTGTGTGGGGGTGGCTTGGATGTTCTTCCCTAATAGTTATTATACTTTAATACCTATAGTACCTGACAAGAATAGTTATTATACTTTAATACTTATCTTACACGATAAAGATATTTATTATACTTTAATACCTATAGTACATGACGACAAGACTAATTCTGTAAAAATATATTATACTTTAATATCTATAGTACACGATGACAAGTTGGACTGGAGGGTATGGAATTTTGTAAGCAAAGCATAACCATCAATAATTCATAAAGGCATTTATTAGAAGCTGCAGAGTGATTATGCTCTTATTGTAAGCAAAGCATTATTGTACTTTGTTGTGCTCTCTTTCTGTCCACTTAGCTTAATGACTTCAATAATACCTCAAATTTCTTATTGGTGTATTTATTTCCAGTATAAGAATTTTTTTTGAGGTTGACATTTCGGATGTTTCTTCCTACATCCCATATTTAAAAAAAAAAATATTTTACCCTTTTTAAAAATAACATGCAGAATACTCTTTCTGAAATATTTTTGAAAGATATTTTCCATAACATATTTTTAAATTTCGAATTTATTATTCTGAAAGTAAAAAAATATGTTCCAAAAAAGATATTTCAGAATAATTTTTTTTATCTTTTAAATTTCCTATTCCAGAAACATTTTTGCATTGGGAACTCTTCTATTCCGGAATTACCCAAATCTGTTAAGAGTAATAATTTGAATTTTTCAAAAAATATAAGAATGCAAAAGGAAAACTATAGGGGTGCAGGAAGAAAATGTAAGGGTGGATGAAGAAACACCCCTACATTTGCTACATTTAAGGATCCTTTATATAATTGTTTTGGGCCATTATTTATTCTCTCTAGCCCATGCCCATGCCCCACCCCTCCTCTGTTATTACATCTTAGGTTTTATTGTGACTTGCTCTTTCATCTGTTAAATGTGGAGATATTGCTTCACTCCCTTTTTTTAGACATAGACTAGTTCTATCATCTTATTAAATCTTCTTTTAACAAGTCTTTAAGAATTTTTTAATTGTAAAAGTTATAAGTTTAAAATTTAGATTTTATAAGTTTTCTTTATTAAAACGTGTTAACATAATATAAAATCTAGGAATTAGTTCAAGATTATAAGAATAAAAATATATTTTTTGATCTTAAAAAATCTGTTTTTTCAAAAGGTTAATATAAAACTATTATTAAAGTGAATATTTTATAAAAATATTGTATTAAAATAAAAAATTATAATAAAACTTCTAAACAAGACACAATGAAACTCACCTAAATTAAAATTGGTGATTAACCTTATAATGAAAATAATCTTATAATTTATATTAAAAATGTTCCATTTTTATTGTGAATGAAGTTTGTTAAGAACTTTTCTTCGACAAAATATATATATATATATATATATATATATATATATATATATATATATATATATATATATATAGAGAGAGAGAGAGAGAGAGAGAGAGAGAGAGAGAGAGAGAGAAATTGTTATTTTTAAGAATTTAGTTAAGTATAAAATTATATCTAACATAAAGTGGCAATCAGTCACTCGAGATAATTTGATATATTAATTTTAATATATTAAATATATAAATAAAATAATCGATCCCAATTAGTCAATAAACATGACAATGGTTGATTTTCTTCAATTCCTGTCTAATTTATGGAAAAATGATGTGGTAAGTCTTTAGTTTTTAATGTGTGGTTAAAGAAAAATGTAAAACATCTACGAATCTTTGCGATGGCAAGCTTAGATTATTTATAATTGTTTATTATTAAAACAAATATTTTAATGATAAAAAACTCTTGTAGAATTTATATTATAAGTCAAATTAATTATTAAAATAGACTAAATATAGTTATTTTTCAGAAATTAAAAAACAAAGTGTGTAACTTTAAAATAAAGAGAGACAAATATAATTTCAACTTCTTTTAAAAAAACTCTTGTAAAAGAAATGACCCTATCTTATTGTTTCTTTTGCTTTATAAAACTCTGAACCATAATTAATAGTATATAATAGGAAAAGAAAGAAAAATAATTACAGGTTGAATTACATTTTATTGTTATTTTTCTTTATTTTAGTTATGTATGGTACATATGCCATTAATTTCATGTATGAATAATAGGAAGAATTTTAGAGTAAATGTATTAAATTAGATCAGAGGCAACATCTTGTACATTACAATATAAATTTATCGTGGATTTCACAAAAGAAAACAAAATAATCTAAAGAAATATAGCCACAACAACTACCCAACCAACAAGAAAATGAGCATCAACAACTACTCAAACAACAACAAAATGAACATAACAATTTGGATAACAAGATACTGATTATGCGAACTATTAGGAGCTTTATGTTTCTAGTTTGTTTAGATTGCAAATTATAATTCATGTTGACTTGACTTTTGAATTATGTTATATTTTACATGTTTATATGATGAGATTTCAATTATATTTTGTCAATTTTAATTTATGTTAGGTGTATTGGATGATGTTTGATTCTTCTTGAATTTATAGGTTCAATACACATTGATAATAAATTGTTCAATTTGGATATGTTAGATTAGTTCATGTGTGATGGAATGTTGATTATACATGTGTAAAACATTTAAAAACAATTCATTCAAATGTTGAATGAACATTTTATTGCATGTATGATTACCTACGAATTTACCCTTGAAAAAAGGTTGATGGGTAATGTGCACACATTAGGGGTGATCATGGATCAAATTCTTTAAAATCCAATCTACATCCAATCTAAATCCAAACAAATGGATTGGATTTAAAACCCATATCCATTTTAACTAGATCAAGTTTATTTGGATTTTTTTCAAATCCATTTAAAGTGAATTAAATCTAGATTAAATCCACTTTATCAATTAGATTAATCCATTTCGATTTAGACACGGGCTAACCTGACTCAACTTGAACTTGGATAGACTCGGCTAGATCTATACCCGAGGCCCACTCAACTAGACCTGGATCCGGGCCGACACGGCTAAACTTGGACCTGGGCCAAATTGGGTCGACCTAGGCTTGGGCCCACACGAGTCAACTCGGACCGAGTCAGCTCGACATGGGCCAGCCCGCCTTGGCTCGACATGGACCTGGGCCGACTTGGCTCGAGATGGGCCTGGACCTTCTTGACTCAAGATGGGCCCGAGTCGACTTAACTCAACATGGGCTCGTCCGACTCGGCTCGACATCGGCTTGGGCCAACTCAGCTCTACATCGGCCCGAGCCGACTCGACTCCACATTGACCCAGATCGACTCATCTCGACTTTGACCAGGACCGACTCGACATGGGCCCGGGCCGACTTGGCTCGACATGGGTCCGAGCTGACTCAATTAGACATGGGCCCCAACCTACTCAGCGCGACTTCGACTCTGTTCAACTTTAGCCCGGACTGACTCGGCTCGACATCGACCCGGACTCACTCGACTCGACAATGGCAAGACATTGGCGCGAAACGAATTGGCTCCTGAGCCCACTAGGCTCGACATGGGCTGGGTCCGACTCTACTCTACATGGGCCTGGACCGACTAGGCTCGATATAGGTCTAGACCGATTGGGCTCGACATGGACCCGGGCTTGACTCGACATGAACCTAGGCCGACTCGACTCGAGATGGGCCTGGACCGCCTTGACTCGACATGGGCCCGGGCCAACTCGACTTAACATGGGCCCGTCCGACTCAGCTCGACATCGGCCTCGACTGACTCGGCTCTACATCGGTCCAGGCCGCCTCGGCTCCACATTGACCCAAACCGACTCAGCTCGACATGGGCCCGGGACGACTCGGCTCGACATGCCCCCAGACCAACTCGACTCAACATGGGCCCGAACCGACTCGGCTCGACATGAGCCCCGACTTACTCAGCGTGACTTTGGCTTAGACTGACTCGACTCAACTTTGGCCCGGGCTGACTCGGCTTGACATCGAGCCAAACTCACTCGACTCAACAACTCGACATTGGCGCGGAACGATTCAGCTCGACATGGGCCCCGGCTAGGCTCGACATGGGTCGGGTCCGACTCTGCTCTACATGAGCCCGAACCGACCAGACTCGACATGGGTCTGAACCGATTGGGCTCGACATGGGCCCGGGCCAGCTCGGCTCGACATAAGCCCGGACCGACTAGGCTAGACATGGATTTGGACTGATTGGGCTAGACATCGGATAGGGCCGACTCGGCTCGACATCGACTAGAGTCGACTCGGCTCAACATTGACTAGGGTCAACTCGACTCGACATCAGCCCAGGCCCACTTGGCTCGACATCGGCTAGGATTTACTTGGGTCGACATCGACCGGGACCGACTTTGCTCGACATAGGCTCGGTCGTCGACATGGGCCCGATCTGACTCTGCTCAACATCAACCAAGATTTACTCAGCTTGACAACAACTCGTCATCGGTTGAGACTGTCTTCACTCGACAAGGGCTAGGACTGTCGATGTCAGCTCGACATCGGCTCAGACTGACTCTTCTCGACATCGATTCTGATCGACTCGATTTAACATCGGGTCGGGCTGCCACGACTCGACATGGGTCTAGGCCAACTCGGCTCGACTTCGGGCTGGACTGACTCGGCTCGACTTCGGCCTGAACCGACTTGGCTCGACATCAACCAAGACTTACTCGGCTCGACAGCAGGTCAACAGCGGCTCGGGTCGACTTTGATTGACATTGGCCCGATTCTACTTGGCGTGACATGGGCCCGGTGTCGACTCAAATTGGGCTTTGGCCCACTCAGCTCGACTTGGACCAGGTTTTACTTGGCTCGACTTTGGCCTGAACCGACGCGGCTCGACTTTTGCCTAGGTCGACTCTGCTCAACCTTGTCTGGGACCGACTCGGCTTGACTATGGCCCAGACCTAATCGGCTCGACTTTGGTCCAAGGTGACTCGACTTGACATGGACTCGGGCTAACTCTGCTCGACTTGGGCCCGGATTGACTCAACTCAACCTAGGCCAGGGCCAAGTCAAAGTCCAACCCAAATTCATTTGGATAATCCAAAAATGTATCCAATCTATATCTAATCCATATCCAATTAAATGGATTGGACTTACAATCCAAAAATATGGATTTGGATTTGAGATAAATCTATTTAAATGGATTAAAAGTAGCTTCAAATTGGAAAAATAGGGATTAGGTTTAATCTTTCTCACTCTCATATATTTTGAGTAGCATATTAATATTAAGTTCTTTGATTGAAATTGATGCCCATAGAAAATTCATTTATATCGATTTCTCTCTTTTGTGCGTTTTGGACTTTCCAACTTTCTTCTTTTAGCATATATCATTCTTCATTAGTCCAAATCTCCATTCTTTCCTAGAAACCTGCAATTAACACCAAATTTGGGCATAAAATGCTTTTATTCAATTAAAGATCATAAAGAATGTAAAAAGGTATAAATTCAAAAATTAGGGATTATTTTATATGTAAATTAGAAATTAATACTCATAAGTGCCTATATTTTAATATGAAATATTACGAAAATTAGGCACTTATCATTAATAAAAAAAAGAGTAATCTTTTGCTCCTCGACACTCGGGGTCAAACGAGGCCACTCCCTAAACTTGGAAGGATTCCTAGTCCAAAACATAGGAAACCTCGATCACCGGCTTCATCAAAGAAGAACTTCATACTCTCGGGTTGGATGAAAACTTTGAAAAACCTACCCTTAAGTTCTTATAGGAGGTGGTGAAGGAACCGAAAAGAATATTACCCGACCGACTGATAAGTGAATGCCACAAAACAGGCTCGGTTGGGTGGGAGGTGTAATAGCTAAGAAAGGTGGAAGAAGTGGGAGACAGACGGAATGCGTCGCATATGACACGGAAAGCTTGCATGGACACCCAAGTATTTGGGTGGAGTTGAGTGGGAGTCACGTTGAGCGCCTGAAGGACGCCCATCATGAAATTGTCAAAGGGAAGAGAAATGTGCAAATCAGAAAAAAAAAAAAACAAGAGAATAAAAAGAAGGGACGTTCGGAAGGAAACCGACCCATACACACTGTATTGATCGGTTGGCAAGGCTCAACGGACACAATACCATGGTCGACATTTGACTTCAAAATTGGAACCCTCTTCAAGAAATCAGAAACGAAGGTCTCGCTCAAGAAACAAGAGGTGATCCTAGTCACCTTAGGATCCACCCAGTGAAGCCCCTAGGAGGGAGGATGACTGCTCAGGGGAGCCCGACCAGTCGGTGGCACCTTTTGGATCGTCTCTTCTGACTACATTCTACACTGGGTGCAATACTTGGATTGCACCGACCGACAAAGGCTCAGTCATTGAGGAGTCGGGAGAAGAAGACGAAGAAAACGAAGGAGATGAAGGAAGAGGAGAAGTGGGAGCCGAGGAAGAGGATGTAGGATGAGACAAGGAAGATATGACTAACCTTTGGAGGACGAGGAAAGTAGAGCATTAGACAAAGGGTATTCAGGTGTCGAAGCAAGATATCAGAGTAGAAGAGCAGTGGTTCGACACTGTTGAGACCACTATTTATAGTCCTTGGGGGTCTCGGGAGACGAAGCGCCACATCCATCTCAACCGTTATATCTCCTAAGATCCAACAATCCTCATCAAATGGCGCCAAAAAACCCCTCATTAATGCATGTCATGTCACGCGTACAAGTGTCGCTTAATGTCACTTCAGACCTCGGGAAGCCCAATCGTCACATTGGTCTCGGACAAAGTCTCTTCGGGTTAACCATCCTCGAACTTGGGCGGCAAGTGTACTGGTGAGAACCGTACGACCGATACCATGTCTCGATCCCCATCAATGGGTCGACTGAGACTACGAATCCAATTACGCTTAAGTAGAGTTAGTGAAGCTAATCAACAGTTAAGATCTAGGTAATGTATTCCTAAACATGACCTAGTTCCCTAATCCGACCCAATAAGAAAGGCCCACTAAAATAATAAATAGCACAAATTCCAAGAATCAAGTACATCATCATACAGTGTTCTGACTGCCGAGCATCGAATACTAAAACTGACTTGAGTGCTGGAGTGTCTTCTACAAGTACCATTCGAGTCTGGATTACGAGAAGACCGAGAAGCAGAACGAGTAAAGAGGAGAAAAAAACTTACAGGAAGAGGAGTTGGAATGCAGACCAACCAATCGACCAAAGTAAGAGAGGAGCAGTCTTAATAGTTATTTTTCCTTAATCCGGTTCGAGAACCTATAATATGCTACTCATTTTAATCTTTCATGTGTGTACAACTTGGAGCATCACATGCATTATGATATTGAGATTTTCTTTATTATGAATAATTGATGACTTTGGATTCATTTGTTTCCGAGTTAAGAAAAAAAGTGATATGTGAAATACATCTCAATATATCCTTGGAATGTGAATCCTTTTGTTAGTTTTTCAAGTGACCATGTCATGTGAGAAAAGTGAAGACATTAAGGCCCTGCTGCTCTGGGTGCTACACCCCTACACAATGTCTCACAAATAGTCCTTGTTATATTAATCTCTCTTATCACATGGCATTGTCATGTGGAAAATTCAGGATGAGATTATCTAAATCCTTGCTGTAAATGACAGATGTGAAAAAGAAAGACATGACAACAACAAAGAGATCCAAAAGTGAAGCTACTCTACTACCATAAGGGTAGTCTTCACCTAGATAATATGGATTACCAGTCTTGAACTAAGAACCTATTTAAAATGCTAAAGATTTACCTATTACAAACCAAATGGGTAATTTAAAAAAGTTCAAATAAATTTCCTTCAATTACCTCAAATCTGCACACAGATACAGAAGAAGTGCTCCAAAAGTTGGCATTGAGGCAAAGAAATTTGAGTAGAATCATTTTTTAAAGTGAAGTACTTTTCGCTTTAATTCCCTTGGGCATTTTAGCACTTATCCTTTAAAATTAGTGAATGATGCACGAAATCTTTTTCATTTTTTTTACTTAAATTTTCATAAAGATTCCTGAAAACATAAAAAAAACTGATTTATGGATTTAAAAAAATTATAATAACAACATACGAAATAAGAAAATAAATCTTTCATATAGAATAGGTCAATATCAAGTCTAGCTCTCACTCTCTCTCAGTTGCACATGCACTCTCAGACACAAGCACAAGTCTAAGATATATCAAGTGCTACAACATCATGACACCACTTGCCATTCACTCTACATCAACACCTTCATTTTCTTCTATATTTGCTTCTTCAATTTAATTTATTTCTTTTATTAGTCTTATTTCACACAGTATGTGTTGTAAATGGTTAATATTAAACTTGTAAAATTCATATTTAAAATAATCCTATTTTGTACTAATTTAATTTTTGATTTAACCTCAATTCAATAAGCAGTAAAACATATCTATCCTTAACTCACAAAACAAAATTGAAAACAAGTAAAAAAAATTGTAATTAGATCCATGAGAATCCTTAACAGTGGATTGAAGAATAAAAATGAATGGGTTGAAGGTAATTTATTTTAAATTATTTGAATAAAAAGAAATTTGGTTTGTATTTGTTTGACTACTAATTTTCCTCAATTCAATGAGCAGTAAAACATATCTGACCCTTAACCCACAAAACAAAATTGAAAACAATAAAAAAATTGTAATTAGATCCATGAGAATCCATAACAGTGGATTTAAGTGGATCGAAGAATAAAAATGAATGGGTTGAATATATTTTATTTAAAAATTATTTGAATTAAAAGAAATTTGGATTGTATTTGTTTGAATAGAAAAAGAAGAAATTTAAAAGTGAGGAAAAATGTAATATGTTCAAATAAAAGGTGGAGAGGAGAAGAGTCTCTCTTTCACTGAACTTATGCATATGTGAATGGCGGAAAGTTGTCCACTTATTATTTTTCTCTAAAAATAATGACTCACAATTCCAGTCTCTTCAATCTTCAATTTTCCCAGTTGAGTAAATCCTCTGCTTCAGCACCCTCACACCCTCTTTTCACCATATTCACCTGTCTTTTTTTCTAATCTTTTCTTCTAAGTTTCTTTCCCCTTCGACATCCGTATAACACACAATGATAATAATAATAATAATATATCAAAACACAAGCATAATCAAATAATATTATTATTAATAATCAATCCATCACAGGAACAATGATTCAAAATATACAATAGTTTCATCATACTAGAAAAATAAACTCTATTATCCCAAATTTATTGAATTTCAAGTTTATCCCCAATTTGAAATAACCACTAGTGCAAAAAGATTAAAAGAATACTCCTTATTAAGTGTGGGTTTGCGATTAAACGCATTTGTAAAAAACGCGGTGGCATTTTTTAAATTAATTTGATTTACAAATGCGGTTCTAGAGTAAAACCGCATTTGTAAATGCTTTTTACCCTAAAAATTTGAAGCGCGCCACTCCAGTTTCAGACTTTCACTTTCTTCTCCGCTCTGGCCT
>Ga0123342_1008996_pt1 | contig 12219 bp, 3 predicted proteins | sample Turbeawhitnodule_FD_89960 | JGI IMG/M metagenome (GOLD analysis project Ga0123342, IMG submission 89960) | Root nodule microbial communities of legume samples collected from Mexico - Turtle bean Mexico white nodule | ecosystem: Host-associated > Plants > Roots > Nodule | place: Mexico: Nepantla... | reverse complement strand
ATCCTATATAAGGAGGTGCTTGGCTCTCATTTTGTAAGATTAAATTGAGTATTGTTATGCTGCCAAACTTGAGCCATACTTTACTCCCTTGCCTAAGATTTAGGTCTTAATCTTCAATCCTTTTACCTTCCAAAGGGGTTGGCCGAACCTCCCTAAATTTCTACTCTTCATGCACCTCCAAGGCACCCACACCTCCTAGGAGGGCCTTGTTCCATCAACAATCCACAAAGCTTTCGCAAACCACCCAAAATTCACAAAAGAGAAGAGTTCAATGTCATCATTAAGCATAACTGAAAAGGTTATTCTTAGAGGGGTTGACAAAACACGTATCATTATTATATAAGTTAATTAAAAATATAAGTTAGTATGCAATTTTTATCAACTTTGTGGTTGATTATTTTTTATAAAAAACATATATTTAAATGAGTTTCTTACTTCTTCTTTTTTGTGTATACTCATACAATAATTTTTAATATTTTATAACTAAGTATTATATTGTCTAATGTTAAGATAATGATATTATTTTTAATCAAGTACATCAATTTAGTTTATAACACCACACATCTTCCAATTAATTACTTTGAGTTGTATTAACCAGTTTCGAGATGATGTTGGCCAGTCAAAAACTAATAAGATTTACATGTATATTCATAACGAAAAACACTAATAAAGTATTAAAAAGACTCATTCAGAATAACCTAAGTATAATTTCATTAATTTTAATTGTATATTTATTATTATCATGAATATATGGAGCTGACTTTAGTATGCATAAGAGTGTTTTTTACATATAAAAGTCTCATGCGAGTTGAAAGAATAGATATATATCTTTTTGTAGCGTCTTGTAAGAACAGGTATGAAATTAAAATTTAAATATTTAAAATAATATTTATTTATTTATTTATTTTTATAGAAATAGGAAAATATTTAAAAAAAGTATTTTGCAAGTATTGTTAGGTGAAAATAATGATTACATGGAATGAATGAGGTTGCAGATCTAAAAAACATTATAAGTGAGTGTGTCCCTTTGTTGTTGGATTAGTTGTTTTTGTGGTGGGTGATGATAAAGATAGTTCATCATTTAAGTAACTTTGCACAACTTTTTTGCTGAATCAAATAAAATATAAAAAAATACTTATCCTAAAGCCTGATTAAATCTTATCAACAGATAATAACCCCAAAAAATATATAAAAGGTTATCTTAAGTGGGGATAACCTTTGGGTCACATCTTCAATTTTATGTTAAAATATATATAAAAAAACTATAAATAAGTATATTTTTAGAGTTTCTTTATTAACCGATATTAAAATTGAATTAGAAGAACTATACGTAGATAAAGAAAAAAAAAATTGTAAGAAAAGGGAGTTTACAACCAAGAGTTTAATGGGAGACAAAGAAATCTACTCTATATAAAAAGTCACAAAAAATGATAAGAAAATATATTAAGAAATTTTAACTTAACCTATCAGTACAAAATATAACTTCTTCACGTAAAGATTGTTAAGTCAGGTGTTAGACTACATATCTCATAGCGGGTGTGATTAACAAATTGTTAGGATTGATTTTAAATAATTTTAATATCATTTTAAAAATTGAATTTTAAGTATAATTTAATTTTATAAAATCAATTCGAGTTTGTAAAACAAGGTTTACACTCATTTATATACTATAAATTGATGTTATCTCTAGTGTGAGATTTATAATAAATAAATAAATAAAATTAATAATTATATTTTTTTGTGTTAAAATATAAATATAAAATATTTTAAGAAATACTTGTAATTCTAAAAATCTACACTTTGAATTCACGAGAGATTGAAAATTAAGTGGACTTAAAACAAAACAATACAAAGAAAAAACTCTTTGGAAATGAAAATTACTAAATTTTGAAAAAATTTCTTTTCAAAAAATAATAAAAATAACAAATAAAATATTTAAAAAATATTTTTTAATAAGACAAATTAAATAATAAAAATATGTGCAAACCACATAAGAGAGATTTTTCATATATAAAAAATGTAACATCCCTATATTTTTTTTCCACATCTAATAACGGTAATATGCAATATATATAACTCTTTCATAGTGTTACATAATGTATCCCTTTTCATAGGAATTTCAAATATTTATATAAGACTAAAACAAAATATTCAAAATAAAATAAACATTTTCATCACCTGTAACCTATGTAGCACGAACATTGACACGGACACGGACATGAAGATACGTATAATCTCTAAAATGTAGGACACAAGGACACGCATTTATATATTATATAATTATTAATTATATAAATGGACAATAAAGATTTATGTGTACAAGTATGTTCTAGATTATTTTTTGGAGCAGAAAGATGTTTTTCATGACAGGTTCAAAAGTATTTGTTTCTTATTTTTATAATCATAATATAAATTTATACAATAAGTTTGACTTTTTAGAAAATTAATGTATTTTAAAAAAAAAATTGTGTTAGAATTGTACTAGAATTGTTAGAAATCCAACAAATACTTTTTGAATTAGACACTTCACAAATACGTGTTCTACAAGTGTCATATGAGAGTTAGTATCCGATACAAGTATCCGACACCGACACACCATTTAAGAGTGTCCGAGCTTCATAGCCTCTAACATTATATGCACCCGTGTAAATATATGATCATCACGGATTAAGAAAATAAAACACAATGCAAACAACATGATAAACTAGCTTTTTTTTAAATATAACTTTAAATATCAACATAAAGTCATGAATTCTCATACATTTTCACAAACCATAAGTGTCTATTATAATTCATAATTCATCTTTTTCATGTAAGACTTCTACTGACTCACCACACATAGACACTTGACTCTACTTCTAGAAGATTCGTGTATTGAAATTAACATCCTAAGACATGCACCTGTCATATTACTCGTTGTGAATTCATACAGTCGTGCGCATAAACATCACAATATCTCATCATCAAGGTAAATTCATATGACCTGTTAACATAAGTTAAATTTATTTTATGAATAAACTAATTTCAATTTATTTATTATTTTTTGGAAAAAAAATCAAAAAATTACAATAAATATCATTTTAAGATGTAATAGAATACTTGCACTGTGTTGTTTCTAGGTATGTAGAATGAGGAGGGAGGCAAAAGTGGGTGTTTCTTGTGTTTATTTCAATGATTTTGAGAGTGCGGGAGATGGTGAAAAGAGGCTGAAAGCATTTTTTTATTTATTTTTCACACAAGTGAAGAGACAAGTAGTAATTCCATGTAAGATTATTGTATTTTATCCAAATACCTTCTGCATGCATTTGCAAAACATAGTTACATATATACAATATACAAAATTAAATATTAAATAAATTTATTTAACAATTTCAAAAAAAATTATTATACTATTAATAACAACATATAATTATAAATAATGGAAATAATAAAATAAAATTTATAATATAAAAAAAACATATATAATTATATAAAATAATAAATATTATTTTCATAAATTTTAATATATTTAATAAATTTATTTCCATTTAGCACAATTTTTTTTTTATTATATTTTAAATTTTTTTATTAAAAATACAAACAATTATATATTAAAAAAATTACTAAGTCAAACATAAAAAAAATATCATAATTTATTATTCAAATACTTTTTAATAATAAAAATAAATTTATAATTTACATTTTATACCTTTAAAATAATTTTTAAATTCCAACTATCATATTAGTTAAAAATTGTGTAATATCACATAACTACTCCCCCATAAATCTATTTTCGTGTGTAAGATTCCCTTTGAAAATTCCTTCTTATCAGTGTCCAAAACAATGCAAACTTCGAATTGATTTTCTCACCCAACTTGTAGCTAGATTTATTTTTCTTGGACTTTTCATTCCTTATCAACAAATATTAACCTAAAAAGTTACATGTGTGTGGATCACATTCAAGCTCACAATTCAATGAAATAATTATATAGAGAATATCTAGTTACTGTTATAGATGCTTAATTCATGAAAATGACTATCCATTTTTTTTCAACCATATTATTCATTAAAAATTTGATTTTATTAATTATTAATTTTTAAAAATAATTTGATAGATTATTTTCGGTGAGGTTTTTTCTTCAATAACATTTTTTATGAATAAAATTTAAAGTTGGATTTTTGTTTAAAAGAATTAAACTCGATTTACTCCAACCAACCATTTGGTGGCGGCGGACTAGTTCATACTACTTTTGTTCATCATAAAAATTATTCTAAATTAAGTTAAAAAAATTATCCTTAAATTTAAATCTAAAATAATATTATATTTTACATTGTTTGTACTTTAAGCTGTTTTTACCTTAAAATATCTTAAATACAAAGTAATGTTTAATTTCAGTTCCTCTAATTTGTTTTCCTTCTTTACTTTTTAAAATGCAGTCCAAATACTATCATCTAAACTGCTTAGAGAACCGAAAATAGTATATTTTAAGATTAGAGGATTGAAAAATGAATAAAAATTTTAGAGGAATGAAAAAATATTTTACCTTTAAATAATATATCCTTGTATTTAAAATTTTTAAATTAAATAAATTAAATAAAATTGTTTTATTTTAGTTTTCATTAGAAATATATTTTAAGAAGTTTCATTTGTTTCGCTATTTAAAAAAAAACCCCAAATTTTACTTGCCTCTCTTTTTAGCCCAATCTTGAGCTAATGGATCTGTTTAACCTCTTCCAGTCCAATGGGCTCACTTTACCTAATTTATGGAGAAACTAATTTCAAATTTTCTTTTTTTTTTTATTTCCCAGAAGGAACTTATAGATAAATTAATTCAATATGTATTTACTTATTTCAATAACTTCAAAATTAAGTTTTTGATAATTAATACTTGAAATATTTTTTTATATTTTTAAGTGTAGCCAAGTGTTTCAAGTTTTTAATTGTTGTAGTCAACTTATTCTTCAAATTTTGTGCATTTCAAATGTTGTGATTTACATTTTCTTACAAAATATTTGTGAATTAAACTCGTCCAAACATTTTAAGCATTCATTCAAAATCCACCAATGAAAATTAATGTTTAACCAAATTTAAATGATTTTAAAAGACCATCTTTAAAATCATAACCTAACACTATAAAAAAGTCTTTAAGATTTGATCAATTTTTGTATTTCTAAACCTTTCAAATAAAAAAAATTCAATCTCAAAGTCATCCAAAAGCTCTAAATATTTGAGTGAAAAAAAACAGGATTAAAGGTTTTTTATAGAGAGGAAAATTAAAAAAAAGGACTTTATTATAAACTGAGTAAAATTTATTGAGAGACTAATATCACCATAAATTATAATTGAGGGACCTTTTTAATTTTTTGAAAACATCTGGTATCTCTTCATCGGTTCCTTTAGAAAAAAAAATCTTACAAAAGAAATTTGAAGTAAGACTAGTTCTTAACAAATATTTCAAAAAAATTTAAAAAATAATATTTATTAAATTAAATTCTGTATTTACTTCTTTACCTCATTGATCCCATAATTGAACATAAAATTTCAGTTTAAAACTAAAACTAATTTTAAACTCATTGATCCCATCATTATTTGTACCAATTGAATCTGTATTATTAGTTTATTGTATAATGGAAGCATATCTGAAGCAAGTAATTAGAGTTTTGGAAATTTCATTCTTGAACTATAATGTTTCACATGCATATACATCAATACTATAGTGTTAGTCTGGTGGTAATAAATGTGTTCGTGATCATGCAGTGTTTTTCAAGTGTTAAAAAAAATGCAGTAAGTAAATAAACTAGAGATACAGAGAGAGAACAAGGTACTAATAAGGTCTGGCTCCTTTAAAATGATAGTGTTATTGAAATTGGATCAGAAATTTTATATAGTTTAAAATGTAAAAATAGAATTAAAAAGAAGAAAAATTATCTTAAAAAAGACATCAGATGAGCAAATGAAAAAAAAGTTAGTCGTATTTATTAGCATAAAATATGGTTAGAGTCAGATGATATAGGAATATACACTAAGACCGAAATCCAACTAATACCTAACTGATCAAAGTCACCAAATTAGATAATGTTATTTGGAATATTGAATTATGAGAAGACCAAGATTGGTTGGAAGTTGGAACTAGGACAGGTAGTGGTTAGGTACTCACCCTGGAATGGATGAACCAAATGTTGTTGGTATGATGAAAAAATTGACATACTAGATAATAGTTGAAAGTGTGAAGATGTGAACACTCTTGGAAGTTAAAACTAAATATGGTAACGAAATACTATTTATTATTTGTCATGCCATCAATTCTACAAAAACAATATGACAATATTCATGGTCACTTTTCTTGGATGGCTTGAATTCATAAACATATGCTCTAATCAAAATTCCCAATTTCGGAATAAGGATGGAAATTAAGAATCAAGTTCACTTCACACTTGCCATGAAAAATATTATGGATGAAGGTGGTCTCGACCTTAAGCAGAAGCAGTAATGAATTGTATTGCCTCTTTGCATATACCAGTCATTGTGGCTTCAGGTCCATAAATCTGTAGGAAAGATAGATGACCAAGAACATTAGACTTCCCTCAAGCCAAGTTTTCCTAACAACATAAATTGGTTGTTCAGTACGATATCAATAATAGAGACATGAATTATGTTACCTCAATGGGGATGCCAATCTCCTCTCCAAGTGCTCGCATTAAAGTTAGACCCTTCTGGTAGTTGGGCCCTCCTCTCCTCACATAAATGTTCATCCTTGCTGCTTTCAATTTTGACTCCTGAATAGCAATAACTCAACATTCAATTCACCCTACCTACTACAAGAAGATTATCGTAATATATCTGAACCAAGCTCCATAATCAAAGGCTTACCTTCTCCCTCAGTGCCCGAATTATACCACTAAATGTAGCAGCAACATCAGTAAAGTTGGCTATGCCTCCTCCTATCACAAGAGCTCTCTTTTGGCCATCAGGGTTTGCAGTTGCACACTGTAGAGAAAAAAGGTGATTATAATAGATGCAACATGTCTGTGGTATCTGGTTCAAAGTTACTATGCAAATCATAGGCTAATATATGATGAGACACTTCAAACAAGAATTGTCTTGTCTTGTAAGCACGAATTTTAAATCATCAAATCAATATGTAGACCAATGATAAAACAGGGATATAGGTTAATTACATCAATTACAACTCTGGCATATTGTAAGACTTCGTCTTCTTTGGGTGCACCACTGTATTCAGCATAGTTTCCAAGCTCAGATGCAAAGCCAAGATCTCCAACCTGTGTTAATATTGTATGACATAAGATGCCACTTAATGCTACAAAATATGGATATTTGCCATGAATTTAGTTTCAATATAGAGAAACACACCGTATCAGCATAGATGACACTGGCACCTCCCCCAGCTACCATTGTCCAAATTCGTCCCTTAGGGTTCAACACAGTGAATTTTAAAGATGCACTTGTCTGCAAGATTAAATAAGCAAGCAAATTAACTACCAGAATAACAACTATAAGCAATAGTATTATTGCATTTATCAATACATTATTCTGTTAGAGGAGTATGTGTATGGGTATTAAGACCAGGTGATACTGATAACCATAAATGTTTCGGTGCATTTGGGTAAATAGCTTAATTAAGCTTATATTTTATAATAACCTTTTATTACATGATAGCTTATATTAAACTTGACCGCAAAAATTGTTGAAATTGTGAAGAGCTTATTTTGATATAAGCTAAAAAGAGCTTATATGACTTATAAGTTATTTTCATAAGTTCAAATATGCTGCACCTATAAGTTCATTCCTGCCGCCCCCCCAAGAGACCTAAACCATTTTTACTTCCCTATATCCTCTGGCCAGATTTCAGAATATTGAAATTGTAATAGTTTTTAACAAAGGAAAAATTAGTATGTACTGTGTACACACACAAACAAACAAATCTTGCGGACACAATTTTAACTAAATTGAACAAGGTTGTAAATGCAGCTAAAAAATTTATGCATCTCTTCATCAAATCCATGAATAAAGATTCAATCGTGGGTGGCCCTTTTCATCTAACAGGTTCATTACCCAGCTACAGAATTATAACTTTCACATTTAGTAAGAAGGAAAAAAAAGTATGTACAGTGTACACAGACAGCCACGCAAAACGCAGATGCACATGTTATGTTTAACTTGATTGAATAAGATTGTACATGCGGGGTAATATTTATGTACCTTTTCATCTAATCCATGAATGAAAGACTCGGTGGCACTCATAACCCTTCCAAATGGCAGTGGAAATTCAATGTCTCCCCATCTACAAATTCAATCACATATGTTAATTTAAAAATATTTACAGCAAAATATACATCAATTTTACATTAGGAAATAGAAATATAGTATTCTATCCTTGAAAATAACACTTGGCATTTATTAGACGTAAGAAAATGAACCCACTTCTTGAAGTTCTTGAAAGCAGCAGTGTCATCTAGCTCGCCTCTCATATCCAAAGGATAAGGCTTTCCATCAACCAATGTGAAAGGATTCAACTCTAAGAAAGTGAAATCCAGATCTAGCACAAATGATAAGCAAATAAATAAATACATAAAATAAAAGAAAATGGTACAATTTAAATGTAACTTTTAATAAAGTTGATTACTATTCTATTTTGATAACTTGGTAGATATATTTTGTATACCTTGAAACAGCATGAAAACCACTTTAAGAAATTCCTCAATTTCTCCCTTGATCTGTAGGAAAAGTATAGGATTCAATCACATTGTTGGATTGGTTTACATCAAAAATCAAAGTAAGATGAATAAACCAAGTATGGTAAAGAGTCGAAAGTTAATCTGTTCATAGAACAAATTAGTAATTTATTTGAATTTACCTCCAAGGGAAGGGTTGCAACAAGTGGGGCAACAATTTCTGATGTAATAGACACTCCAGTTGGAATGAATATAGTCTTAACCTGAAATATGAATAAGCCATAGTAACTTAAACAAGGGAAAAATTTACAGCACAAAATATAGAGTATTTAACATGAAATGTGAAAGATATGCATTGTAGTAGTGCAGTACCTTATCCCAGTTATCTTCAATTTCAATTCCTCCACATTCAGAAAAGCTTATGCTGTTGCCGAGTCTCTCAGAGACTATGTTAAGGTAAAACTCTTCATCGTGTGGGATGAAAGGTTCAACAATGAAAGTTGTTATGGGTCCTTTGCATCCACTCATCTCAACCTATATATTATAGAAAACATGACTAAATAAATCAAGGTTGAAAGGGAATCTCGCAGAACAATGGCAAAATAACTGCAAAATAAAGAGGAAAAATCCCAAGAGTAAAGCACCTCTTTTCCAAGACGCTCTTTCACAAATGAGACAACCTGTGCAAAATCCAAATTCAAAGCAACCAAACCACTTTTGCCACGCTTTCCAAATAACATGTCAGGTTTCACAACCAATTTAGAAGATGAAAGCCAAGGTTCCTTCTCTTGTAGCTCAGTGAAATCAGTTGATGCATCAATCTTGAGACAGATAGAAACAAATTCATTAATCATTACTCAAGTTTTATATTCACCATGCTACATGAGCCACATACAGAATGGTAAAGGAGTATAAATTTAATTAGAATGCACTAACATTGTAATGATTTTTCCACTGTCCTCCAATTGACAAATCTATTGACATTTATAATAACTACTAAAGTCACACTTGAGATGATTTTAGATGGTTGACAATATAAATGAAATTATTTAACATTGACAGTACAAAAAAATTAAAGTCAGAGACACTCTATTTCTAAAAGCTGGAAACTTTTTTCATATGCATTCCATTACAAGTGAAGGTTTTTTGCATGCTTATTACTCATCTGCATGGTAAACTTGTTGATTTTTATAATAAATATATTAAAGTTTATAACAGACATGTTTTCTGATTTATCAACCATTAACAATACATAAACTCATACTTCAATTGCACGTTTGAATAAACTAGAGTGACACGGCTTAAATGATCTTATTCAAGCATAACTGTGTGTTGAACTAATTTTAGTTGATAGATCATAGATCTTATGCATAATAAACACATCAATGTTTATATTTCCTTCCAATTATAAGATTACTCACTTGTGCAGACTTGATTGGCAAATCCTTGCCAGAGAGTCTCTTAAAGTGCTCTTTCAACAACCTCTTGGAGTCGTACTCTCTGATCTTCTTGCGCGCCATTTTTCTTACTCTATTTCATGAACAAAACAACCCAATCATCAATGATTCATCAAAAGTCAAAACAGATCTGAAGAACCACAACCACACATGCAACAAATTTAAACACCAAATCCCATCAGAATAAAAATCAGAAAGACCCCATCTCAAATTCGCTTCAGGGGGCTCAAAATTCACATCAAAATCGAAGCTTTAAGGCTGAGAACATTGTACGGGAACATGAAAGAAGGGATGAGGGAGAAGAAATGCTGGGAATTACCGTTAGATGAGGAAAAGGGCGTTGTGAGTGGTTAGATCTAACAAAGAAGTGAACGAATGTGGAGAGTTTGTGATGGGTGTATATATAGTGCAGAATTTGATTAATTTAATATAATTGAATTTGTGTTGGAGAAGAAAGAAATGGTGAAAAGAAAATGATAGGGTGGTTGGGTTGGTGAAGTGTGAGGATGAAGAGGAATTAGGCAAGAAGAAGGCATACACATGAAGGGTTACCCACCTACTACTCCTTCCTTTCGACCAAAGTCTTAGCTTCAGTTTTCATTCAACTACTTCCCTACACACATCCAATGTATGTATTTCCAACTTTGTTTCCTACAATAGATAACAAGACAGAAAAAAAAAAACCAAATTAATTTATGTGTTTTGATTCTAGAAATATAAATTAATTGAAGTAATTTTAATTTGTAAAAAAATATTTTTTTTCTCTTATTTTTCTTTCAAATTTGTGAAGGTTCTACTGAATATGATTGAAAAAAAAGGAAGAAAGAAAAAATATATTTTTAAGAATGATATCTTTTAATTTTTTGTAAAAAGATGTTTTCTTACAGCATAGTATACTAAGAATCTTTCTATGTGCATTATTAAAGTGAAATTTATTTATTTTAATAAAATATTGTGATATATAAGTTCACAATCAAACATGTTCTCATTGAGAAATATCTATTCTTTGTTTTTTTTTAGACAAATAGATCTTTTATGCATGGAGCTGAGTATAGTTTTGTTGGGGTGGGGACATCATGTCAAATAAATGATTAAATATAAATAAATAATAAAAAAGTAAACATTAACTAGACTTATTTAATTTATGGTAGTTGGTGATTCTACTGCTATAACTTCATTGGTATTGGCTATAAATTTTCAGTAAAAAAAAAACATCTAATATAAATTCATCGAGAATTTTATTTTATTCTTGTAGCAAAATTAATCTATATAAGAAAATATGAAGCAAGAAAAAAATACATAATTAATACAAAAATTATAAGCTGATGTTACAATTTTTTATGCGTTAAAATTCTATAACTAAATTGGCATAAAAAAATTGAACAAATTTGATTTTGTCGTTTAAGAAACATTATCACAATCAATTTGAACATGATACATAAACGATAACCTACCCACTTTACATGTATGCATTACAGCCTTGGATGTGAGAAAGATTCAAAATAATATTTATGATGCTGAATTCAAATGGCCCTCCTCTTTTGAACTCAATAATAGTTTTTATTTGCTAAATTTTGAATTTGGACCCAAACATGTTATGTTGATAACAATGGCACCCTTGTGTCTAACCAAAATAATTAGGGGGTGGCAAAGTGGGATGGCCGCAGTAAAAATGCGGGACATACTGACGTTTTCAACCTGCTGACCCGCATTAGCCTGCCCCGCACAACTTACGGTCCGCACAGGCCAACAGCGGGGCGGAGCGGGCTGGCCCCCTAGCCCGCCAAAAAAATAAAAATTAATTGACCTGACAGCAATGGTCCAATGGAGGAGTGATAACTTTGAGTGAAAGAAAATTAGGTTTTCACTCAAATCACAACGTAGTTACGTTGTTCCAAAAAATGCACACGACGTACTCTCCTTTGCAGCGTCGTCACTCGTTCCGCTTGCGACTCCGCATGGCTTTGCGCGCTATTGCCTCCACTCCTCCTCTACGTTAAAAAAAAAAAAAAAAAAAAAAAAAAGAGGGCGGCTCCCGACGCCCCGGGGCCGCCCCCCCCCCCCCCCCCCACACACAAAAACAACCCCT
>Ga0123342_1008995_pt1 | contig 12219 bp, 10 predicted proteins | sample Turbeawhitnodule_FD_89960 | JGI IMG/M metagenome (GOLD analysis project Ga0123342, IMG submission 89960) | Root nodule microbial communities of legume samples collected from Mexico - Turtle bean Mexico white nodule | ecosystem: Host-associated > Plants > Roots > Nodule | place: Mexico: Nepantla... | reverse complement strand
AGTTGCTAATTAGATACCAATTTAGAAACTATTTAACAATAATAGAAACTAATTTAGAAACCAATTTTTTTGTTAGTTTCTAAAATGGTCTCTATTTTAGTTCCTATTGTAACTAATTATTTTTGTCTCTAAAAATTAGTTTTTATTTCATGATTTTCTTGTAGTGTATAATTTATCTTGTGTTATTGTGATTTCACAACAAAAATTGGAAGAAGTTTAGAAGATAGAATATTAATTTATTTAAATAAAATTGAAACTACATATTAGAATACTCTAATACTCTCATTTATTTAATTATACATTAAAAATATCTAAATACAAAGATTAATAAAATATATTTTATACTTATGGTATGGTGGTATCAGGGGTTTTGTTTACTGAGGAGGGTTTATTTCATATGCTGTCAAGAATCAATCAGTTACTTGGATACCATATGCTTGGAAGCATCCTTAACGTGCTTTCATAAATACCAATATTTTTCTATGTAAATTGCATTTATATTCGCGCCATTTATTCTTCCAACAAAGGAAAAACGTGTTTTTCTTCTCTTCTTTTCTTAACATTATGTTTTAAATTATTTATCATACATCTTATAAGTTTGAATCATGCTTGTTCAAGAAAACATATGAATGTACAAAAAAAATTAATAAAAAAAATAATGTTTAACGTTCAATCATCATAATTTATTTCATATTTTACACTTTTATTCCTCATAATGCTTCTTATATTTATATTTTAAATTTTAAAACTCTATATTAAATCAAGATAAGATAACTTTTAAGATTATTGTGATTTAATCAAACTAATGTAATTTAATTTTAAATTTTGACTAGTTATTTTTAATAAAGGAAATTTGATAGTTTTGTTCGTAATTTTCTCCTTGAACTTTTAAATTTTCTCTCTATAGTTTATTCCTATATAAATAGAATATTTACTATTAATATAAAAAAAAATATTTACCCTCTTCTATTTAATTACTTTATATATATTTAGAAATTTATTTAAAGTTAAAAGCCCTTGCAATAGAAAAACCTACGATAAATTAATAATTTTTAAATTTTGGAAATTCAAATAGTATAAATACGATAAAGTGTGAAGTATTAATTGGATATGTAATATTACGATATGAAGAGAGTAAAATTTGATACATTAATTTATATCTTAGACGAAAGTAAAATTTTAGTTAGTGAGTTTTATTGAAATATTGTACAAAGCAATTTAAAAATATAATAATTTATAATTTTTGAAGAATTGAATTTGTTCAAAAAAAAAAACACTTATAAAAATGTTTATTAAATAATAAATTGGCCTCTCCATACTTTTTAGTTTTTTTTTCTATCATGAATATTATCAAAGATTAATTTATTTCTAGTACAATGATAATAAAAATCAAACACATTTTTTTATTAAATAAATCATTCCCACCAAATATAAACTCATGATACTTAGCCATTAATTAATCTCCCAAGATTACATCATGTTTATTATATAATATGAGAATTAAAAATAACATTTCAGTCTTTATTGTCCTTTAGAATTGAATGAAAAGGCCAAAAAGGTTTACCTAACCATGACTTATTCCTAAACGTACTTTTGTGAGTACTTTCTTTTTTCCATATAACTTTGTACTTTTTCACAACACTTGTCAAAATTCTATTGAAAACCTAATTAATTTATTTGGCATGCTCATTGAATCTAGGGTTGGAAACTTTCTAAGCCACGAATTTTTCTGACCTAATTGCATAACTGAGGAAGGTTCAACTATACTATCAAGAATGAAAAATGTGTGAGAAAAGGAAATGCTACCATCACTTTGCACCCATCTTCATAAAAATTGTCAAAATAGAAATATTAATTTGACTCTTCATAGTCAGAAAAACCAATTAAGTTAAAAAAAAAATTAACTATTATATGTATTAAAATATTTTTTTTAAATTAAAAAATATTAATATTTAAAGTAATTTTGTTATTAATGAAAATTTATAAGTAGTTTTCTAGATTTATATATTTTAATTGGTAATTATTTTAAATTTTAAGTTAAATTTTAATTAAATTAATAATTATTTAGAATCTAATGTAGTTAATAACTAAAATCTTAATAGTTAATGTGATATACCAATTTAGAAACTAGTTTAGATATCAATTTAAAAATTAGTTATATATCAATTTAAAAACTAGTTTAGATATCAATTTTTAATAATAATAATAATAATAAAAAGTAGTTTAGATACCAATATTTTTTTAGTTTATAAATACTATCTAACTTAACAAATATAATGATTAATTATTTTTTGTCTTTAAATTAACGATAATTTATTCATATTAACATGCTGAAAAACCATGTCTCGTATAAATATCTTTGATTTCTACGTGAAAAGAAAGTAAGAAAATCTTAGTGCAATACCTGGTGAAGCTGGATGGGGTTGATATTAAGCAAATTACACAATAAGAAAATTAAGAACTGATAGTTGAATTTACAAAAAATGAGGTGAAAGAAGTTGTGTGGATTTGCAAGAGTGACAAAAGTCCAAGATGACTTTAACTTCACTTTTATAAAAAGAAACGAATGGTGTAGTATTAAGGATGATTTGACCAAAGCAATAAACGAATTTCAAGGCAAAGGTGAAATCCCAAAAGGGTGCAACATATAATTCCAAAGGTAGACAATTCACAAGGTGTCAGCCACTCGAATTTTCGATATTTCTTTTTATTTCTCATCAAACGAATGGCATCTTCTTCTGAAAATCCTAGCTATTCTTAGCATGATATTGGAGAATCTGATTGCTATTACCCAAACAAGCATGAAATGTATGTTTGTGTATTCGTCCATAGGTCAAATCGGATATCCATGAGTTTAGACCTATATCTCTCATATGATATTTCTATAAGGTTCTATCCAAAGTTTTAGCCACTAGGCTAGAAAATGTACTAAGGATCAATCACAATCTGCTTTTTTTGAAAGGTTGAAGGATCTTAGACAATGTGCTAATTATAAATGAGACGATAGGTTAGATCAAACAAAAAAAAATAAGCAATGTGTCATACTTAAAATGGACTTTGAAAAGCATATGATTTAGTCAGGTGGGATTACCTGGAATACATGATCCAGAGGCTTGGGTTTTGTAGTTTATGAATTAAATGGATTATGAATTGTTTAAGCTCGACAATCATATATATCTTAGTAAATGGGAGTCCCACGAAAGAATTCACCCACTTAAAGGCTTAAGATTAGGTGACTCGTTAGCTCCATTTTTATTTGTAATAGCAGCAGAGGGATTGGTTGCTGTAGTTAGAAAAGCACAAGCTTAGTCTATGTTGAATGGGATTAAGGTGGGTAGAAATGGAATTATGGTGGGATTCTTACAATTTGCACCTAACACTATTTTCATATGTGAGGTTGAGTCTAGCAACATTATAACTATAAGAAGCATCCTAAAATGCTTTGAATTAGCATCAGACTTAATGTTAAAGTTTAATTTTTACAAGTCAATGGGAGGAGTAGGCTATGGGTAGAAGAAAACCACAAACATAATAGTTTTTAGGAGTTAAACTTACAAAAATCTAGCAGCAATGGTTGAAAAAAAAATTAAGGATACAATTGAACTTCTTATAGGAAAAGTGAGAATAAGAAAATATCATGAATAAAATTAGTAGATATATGTAGTTATAGTAGTTATTAATCCATATTTCATGAGAAGACTCCACATTACAATCAATATTTTATGAAGAAAAAAACTCCACTTATAGAATTGTAATGTCGAAAAGATCCAATTGAATAATTAAAATTTCAAAGATCAAAATTATAAATTAGTTTAAATATATTTTTATTTTTATAAAAATAGTAAGTTTTGATATTGATCACATACAATTTCTTTTTTTATATTATTAAAAAAATTAATTGTTATTTTTAATTCTTATAAAATAAAATAAAAGTTTAATGTTTATTTTTTTATCAGTAAAAAATATATTAAATGAATTAATAAGAGAAAAAATAATATCTAAAATTAAGTACCAAAATTTTAACTATTAATTATTTTATATTTTAAATTAGTTTTTAATGTATTAAATGATTTTATGTAATGAACACAATTAAATACTAAATTTAGATAAGCATATACTTGGAGGTCTCAATTAATACAATAATAATCTCTAAACCTAGAATAATTTAAACTTCAAAATCTAAAATAAAATAATTACAAAATCAAAACTAAAATTATACAATAGTTACATCCATATTATATATATATATATATATATATGAATGTATGCATATGGAGAGATTCAACTGAGGACGGTGTTTGCTGCTGCAGAATATCACGTTCTTCATTAAGCTAATTAACCCATCTTTGCACATTTAGTATCCCATTTTTATGTTCTTAATTAGTTTTGTAAGTTTTATTATTATTTTTTTATCAATTCACACAGCTGAAATTTCCATAGCATCTAGGTTTTTCTCAGTATTAGGAATATATGTTCTTTTCAAACACACATTTTTTTATTAGTTAAAATTGATTAAAAACAAAAAAATAGGGACAAAATTATGAAATCGACCAAGTTAAACATTAGATAATAGGGAAATATATATGTTTAAAAATATATAATTTTTCTTATAATTAGGAGATGAAATGTAGTTGCATAGTTTAGCTGAGGAAGGTTCCAACTTTGAACAAGACAAAAGCATTATGCTTATAAATGCTTCATTATTTCACTCTTGGATATCCCAAATCACTCCTATAAAAACCATCACTTCTCTAGTCATCTTTCAACTCCAAAAAGGTATCACATTACTATCTTCTTCCTTTCATATGTTGGTTTTTTCCTGACTGTTGTAAAAAGTCAGACTTTTTTTTGATTGATTTTCGGATAAGAAATAACTGATAATTTTTGTTAGGAGCTTGGAATAAATTGGGATTTGAGGAGATATTATTTTATATCTTTTTTTAATTCTTGTATAATTATTGGGTCATCTCTACAATAATTCATATTTATTGATAGTTTCTTGCTGATAAAAAAACATTATTATCTTCTTTATCTTCATTCTATTATCCAAAACCTTCATTACTTACTTGCATATCATATTTTTCTTCTGTGTTCTGATTAATGTCAACATTGAACATTATTGAATGATCTCAAACTCAAATTATGATATTAGGTTTTCAGATTATTGAAGGATTTTCTTCTTTTCATCAATTTCTTCAAGCACTTCAGAGTAGTTTTTTTCTCTTCTGCTCAGATTCATCAAAAACCAATGGAAGACAATGGCAGTTCCAATGAACCCAACAACAACTTCAAGTGGCCTCTCTTCATTTTCTTCAAAGATGCAAGGTATAATATTATATTCAGTATATTCATTTTTCTTGTAAGAGAACATTTTGCTATCTAAAATATTGAAAAAAAAAAGTGATGAAAACAAACTTTTCAATACACTCATTAGACACATTAGACACTGTTTTTTGTTGATCGAAATTTATTAGAAATCGTAAAAAAAAATGTTGTGTTCTACATATTTAACATTTTTCTCTTATTTGTGTAATTTTTGAATAAATTTTAACCATATAAAGTGAGTGTTTTGTGAAAAAAAAAATAAAAGAGTGTTTCAAGTATGTTCAACAAATAAAATAATATAATATCCCAATTAAAAAATCTGGATGGAATTTTATCCTGATCTCATTGTTTGCTGGTAAAGAGTTAAAACATCTCTTAAATATTTGATGTTATTTATTTAATTTTTTTAAGATAAAAAATAATTAAGTAAAAATATCTTATATATACATGTAGAATAAAATTTATATGGGGAAAATTGTTTGACCTAGTTACATTATTGCATTTACATGTGAAAGGTGTTATTTGATAAGCATTAATGTAGTTTTATAAATGAAATTAATAATATATATATATATATATACTCTTGATTCTGATAATTAATTTATTTAAATATAGGCATGTTTTGAAGCTGGATGCAGTTTCAAGAGAGTTATTAGGGATTGCTTTCCCTTCAGCACTAGCTGTTGCAGCTGATCCAATTGCTTCTCTAATTGACACAGCTTTCATAGGCCACTTAGGTATTTCTATATTTATATATATAATTCAACTGTTCATGGTTATGGGTAGCCAAATATATGAAAAATATTCTGATTATAATATTTTTTTGGAATTTGATTCCTCAAAATTTTAATATTTATTATACAAATGATTCCTGCTGATAGATACCTTGTGGTAACTTAATTAATTGAGCATGTGTTTATTAGAGGTTCTTATCCTAAAAAGGTAAAATTTAACTTATTAATTATTAAAATAAATAAAATTTAAAAAATTATCAAAATGGGTAAGTCGTGTGTATGAAAAAAATCGAACTAATGTCATGATTTCGATGTATTTGAGAATTGAATTTGTAAGGTGACACGATTTTATTATAATCAAATTTCAACTAAAATCGTACTATCTTGACACAACTTCTCTATTTTAATAATTTTTTAAAGTTTTATTCATTTCGATAATTATTTGATTTGTCTTAATTATTGTGAGAAAAGCAGGTTTAGGGTTACTCATATTTTTCATGAAGGAAATGTGTGTGCTGATAAGTTGGTTAATTTAGGATTTATTCATAGAGAATCATTTCATTAGTATAATAGGTTTTCATCCAATCTATTCTTAAAATTCTTTATAAATAAATATAGTTTATCTATCGTTTTTATTAACATATGGGTTTTGGTTTAGTCCTTCCATATTTTTTTCTTTTTTATTTTTTTTAATAATATTTTTTTTATGTGATAGCAAATGATTTTCGTTACTTGAGGTATTAGGTTAGCTGAGATGTCAAATTGCAAAGTGATGCCTAACATGAAAACTTTTATAAAAGAAAATGTCTCCTATGAAATGAATTTTATGGTTTGAATAAAATTTATTAGAGGTTCTTTTACTAAAAGGTAAATTTTAACTTATTAATTATTAAAATAAATAAAATTTAAAAAATTATCAAAATGAATAAATCGTGTCCATGAAAAAAATCGAATTAATGTTATGATTTCAATATATTTGAATTGAATGTGTAAAGTGATACGATTTTATTATAATCAAATTTCAACTAAAACCGTACTATCTTGACACAACTTCTCCGTTTTAATAATTTTTTAAAATTTTATTTATTTCGATAATTATTTTATTTGTTTTAATTAGTGTTAGAAAATCAGGTTTATGGTTACTCTTATTTTTTGTGAAGGGGGTGTGTATACTAATAAGTTAGCTAATTTAGAATTTATTCATAGATAATCATTTCATTAGTATAATAGGCTTCCATCTAGTCTGTTCTTATAATTCTTTATAAATAGGTATATATAGTTTCCCTATGTATCATTTTTGTTTTGTTAATATATGGGTTTTGATCTAATCCTCCCATATTTTTTTATTTTCTTTCTTATTTTTTTTTTAGTAATACTTTTTTCATGTAATGACAGATGATTGTTGTTACTTGAGGTGTCAGTCTAACCGATATTTCAAGTTGCAAAGTAATGTATAACATGAAAGCTTTTAAAAATAAAATGTCTCATATGAAATGAATTTTATGATTTGAAGGATTTCACAAATTTTTGTCTCTTGAAGCTAAGTTTTTGTGTTGATATGTTAAGGGCCAGTGGAACTTGCAGCTGCTGGAGTTTCCATTGCTTTGTTCAACCAAGCTTCAAGAATCACCATTTTCCCTCTGGTGAGCATCACCACTTCATTTGTGGCTGAGGAAGATACTCTTGAAAAGCTCAATAACAAATCCAAGTTCAAAGAAGTGGTTGTGCCAGAGGATCATATGCTTCAAGACTTACAAAAAGAAAAACCTATGGTTGAAAAATGTGAATCAAAGGATCTTCAAGCTTTGGAAAATTATAATGCTACAAGGGACAATGACCCAGAAATTGGACATGGTAACTTTTCTCTTCTAATCACTTTTTCTTACCATATGCTTCCTAATATTTTTTTATAAAGTCACAAGTAAATCTTATAATTTTTCTTTTATTACATATTTTTTAAATTCACTAAAAAAATCACTAAATAAAATTTAATTTTAGAGTCAAAAATAATTAGTCACTACATTAATTAAATTAGATATTATTTTATAAATTAAAAAAATTATTAGTATCTAAATTAGTTTCTATGGTTAATAAAATATATAAATTAGTTTTTAGATTGGTATCTAATCTTTTACTTTATTTTTTTATATTTTTAGTATTTTAATTTTAATTTTTTTTTTATATTTTAATCATTTAAACAATAAAATAGAGAGATTAAAATTATTTTTTTCCAAATTAAATGAAATAAACTATTTTTTAACATTTAGATATCAAAGTTCATCTCAAATTATAAAACTAAAACAAGTAATAATTATCCTTTTATTTTATCTTATTAAAACATTGTATGTTAAATTAAAAAAAAAAAACAAAAAAGACTGGTAGAATGTAGTTATTATATATGTTCCTACATATTTTTACTGAATGATAAATTATTTACATATTTTTAATTACTTTTCAGAAGGCAATAAAAAAATATGCAAGTGTTCAAAGAGTATGGAGAAAGTTGAAAAGAAGAAGAGACGTATTGCTTCAGCATCAACAGCTTTACTTTTTGGCACCATTCTTGGCCTCATTCAAACTTCTCTTCTTATTTTTGCAGCAAAACCTCTCTTACGTGTTATGGGTGTCAAACCAGTAAGTTTCTTCTTCATCTAATCATCTTTTTTTACAACTTCATGCTTAGTTACAATGAGAATAAATAATTCTACTTTACAAATATATCATTAAATCAAAATTAATTAAAATAATTATTTACTATATTAACTAAATTACTATTTACTCTCTATTTGTTGGTTTGGAAGACCAAAGAAATTGTCTCATTTTTTTTAGATATGTATAAGGTTGAACCACCCTTAAGTGGTTTCTGTTATTCAATCTTTATTGTGATAAAAAAAACTAACTATTTTACACTACAAGACAATCATGAAATGAAAACCAAAATAATTAGTTACAATAAGAACTAAATTAGAGACCATTTTAGAAACAAAAAAAAATAGTTTCTAAATTAGTTTATATTATTGTTAAATAGTTTCTAAATTGGTATCTAATTAGCAACCAAAGTTTTAACTACCAATTATTTAGTTTCTAAATTTGGTTTCTAAAATCTTAGTTGCTAATTAGATACCAATTTAAAAACTATTTAACAATAATATAAACTAATTTAGAAATCAATTATTTTTTTAGTTTCTAAAATAGTCTCTAATTTACTTACTATTATAACTAATTATTTTAGTCTCTAAAAGTTGGTTTCTATTTCATGATTTTCTTGTAGTGTTATATCTTAAATTAGGTAAAGTTATGTTTGTTGGGCTACATAATGTGTTTCATGGTAGTGAATTGTAAATTTTTGGAAATTTTTTTTTTTTTTATATGGATTTATGTAGCTCTCAAATACTTCAGTTTATTTATTTAATTTCTTTTGTTGATAATAAAAAGTTAGAATTGATTTGTTACTTTTCTTAGGATTCCCCAATGGTAAATCAAGCAGAAAAGTACTTAAAATTGAGATCCATTGGGGCACCTGCAGTGCTTCTCTCCTTGGCCATGCAAGGAATCTTTAGAGGGTTTAAGGATACAAAAACTCCATTATATGTCATTGGTAGGTTCAAATTATACACATTTTTGTTGATGATCATCATATATATTTTGAGAGATAAAGTGTAATCATACACTCTTTTTGCTGGTTTTGTTTAGTTTCAGGATACACACTTAATGTGATCTTGGATCCAATTCTTATTTTCACATTGAAACTGGGCCTCAAAGGTGCAGCCATTTCACATGTTCTTTCCCAGTAAGTGTATTACTTTGTTGTATTTTGAATTTCAATACTAATTGTTCATCATGTTTTGGTGTTCTTACAAAACTGCAACACTTGCAGGTACATGATGGCAATCACTCTCTTATTGATACTAATGAAAAAAGTGCATCTCCTACCTCCAAGCATAAAGGATTTGCAGATTTTCAGATTTCTTAAAAATGGTAAGGTGGTTAAAGATATTGTTCTTACAATTTGAGACCAAATATTCCCTACAGATTTTTTTTTGAATTCTCTCCTGCAAGTTGTCATCCAATATGTCCGAGAGTTGAGATATCTGTAAAGACACTTCAACTTTGAAGTCAGTTTAGATATAGAAGTGTTTTGTGCCTTTAGAACTAGAAAAGTCATCATCTTTTACCATGAGAGTCCGGTCTTATTTGTAGCTTTTTATTGGATCTTTTTTTTTTATTGGCAATAAAAAATAAATAAATGGGAATCATTCCAAGAGTGGTTCAACCCTTATACATAAAGAGCAAAACGACTTACCATACTCCTACCAAGAAACACCTACCTAATTATCTAAGGAACAGCCAAACTAATCACAGAAAAACATTAAACAATCATCCTCATTGGGTCTTCTTGATTTAATCACGACCCATGTCCAATAACTCCTAATAATATTTAGTTATTTGCTAATTCTAAATTAATCTAATTAACTAGCTAGACAGTTACCTTTACATTTGGTCGAGAGATGTATGGTTGTTTATGTTGTAGGCTACACGGGTTTCCGTAAGCAGATCTGACACATACCATTTTTATATTTTTCAGTTCTAGAATTATAAATAGACTTCATTTTTTTTTTACTATTTTACTTCTTTTTTTTCATATATAACTGTTTGAGAGTTGATAAGAAAATCATGAAATAGAAATCAATTTCTAGAAATCAAAATAATTAGTTGCAATAGTAACTAAATTAGAGATCATTTTAGAAACTAAAAAAAATCAATTAATTTTTATTATTTTTTATTATTGTTAAATAGTTGCTAATTAGATACCAATTTAGAAACTATTTAACAATAATATAAAATAATAGAAACTAATTTAGAAACTAATTTTTTTTTAGTTTTTAAAATGGTCTCTATTTTAGTTTCTATTGTATCTAATTATTTTGGTTTCTAAAAATTGGTTTCTATTTGATGATTTTTTTGTAGTGCGAGGTCAAAAACAGTTTATATACTTTTTTCTCTTTCAATCCATCAAAATATTTTTAAATAGAAAATTACGACGAAACTCAAAAACTTAAAAATAAGACAATAACCTTGGATAGTTTATATTCTTCTTCCTTCAATTCATCGAGACGTCTTTTAAAGATAAAACTGTCACGGAACTCAAAAACTCTAAAACAAACAATATTTCTCAGATAATTTATATGTTTTGATTTTGTTTTGAATTTGTATGTTGCAGGAGGTTTGTTGATGATAAGGGTAATAGCAGTGACATTTTGTGTGACCTTGGCAGCATCATTGGCAGCAAGGTTAGGTTCAGTTCCCATGGCTGCATTTCAAACATGCCTACAAGTCTGGTTAACATCATCTCTTCTTGCAGATGGTTTAGCTGTTGCTGTTCAGGTAACACTATATAACATTTGTTATACAGTTTGAGAGCATTTCATCTTTATACTTTTTGGTTTTTGTTTATCTTTACAAAAATGTTATATTATTTTAACTCTATAAATCTTTGCAAGTATATTCATATGGGAAATGTAGAAATTCAATTTCTCTTTTCAATAATAACAAGATGTCAAGTAAGTAGTTTAAATAAATCAATACTGATATGAAGAATAAAACTAACAAATGGTGAAAAAAAGCTACAACAATTAGTAATTTTTGGTGAAAATTTGAAAAAAAAAATTAGTGAGTCAAAGAAAATGTTTAATAAAATTTGATTAGTTTTTATTTTAAAAATTAAATTCATTTTTTTAAAATTTTTGTATGTACTTTATATGTCAATACGTATAAAATTATATTCTATTTTAATTTTTAATTAAAATATTGTTATTTAATATTTGTAGATATCATTTTATGATTATCATTACATTTTTACTTTTTTGGGAAAAAGATATAATTTATCTTGATAATTACTAGAATGGAAAAAAATTACTATAAGATTTTGTATAAGCCACGTATTGTAACACGATTTTCTGTAAAAAAGAAATTATAATCAACGAAAAATATCGTAATAAATTTTTTTTTGTCAATTATCATTCACTACAAGAAAATGAAGAAAATGATGAAATAGAAACCAATTTTTAGAGACCAAAATAATTAGTTGCAATAGTAACTAAATTAGAGACCATTTTGGAAACTAAAACAAAAATTGGTTTCTAAATTAGTTTTTATTATT
>Ga0123342_1008994_pt1 | contig 12220 bp, 7 predicted proteins | sample Turbeawhitnodule_FD_89960 | JGI IMG/M metagenome (GOLD analysis project Ga0123342, IMG submission 89960) | Root nodule microbial communities of legume samples collected from Mexico - Turtle bean Mexico white nodule | ecosystem: Host-associated > Plants > Roots > Nodule | place: Mexico: Nepantla... | reverse complement strand
TTAAAATTTTAAGTAATATTAAAAAAAAGTAAGATTTATCAATTTTAATATTTTCTTGTTATTATAATTTCCAAAAAAATTAATTAAAAAAAAAAAATTTTTAAAAAAATTTTAAAATTTTTTTTTTTAAATTTTTTTTTTTTTTTTTTTTCATGTATCTTATTTGAAGACAAATTTCTTCTCTTCTAGCCAATTAATCTTATCTACTACATATTTTGACACCTAAGTTTTAGATTTGTTGCTTATTTACCTCCATAATTCATTGTAAAGGATAAAAGTAGAAGAAAGAAATTAATTTTAATTTTTAATAAATTTAAAATAAACAAAAAATAGTTAATACATAAAGTATTTTAGATTTTTTTTTCTAAAATAAACTTATGGAAAAGTGGTATAAATTCCAAAACTCCTCCCAAAGTAACTTTTTATCTGGGTTTTTAAATTAACAATTAAAATAAAATGACAATTTAAATGATTTATTATAAACCTAAAATATTAAAAAATATTTATTATGAATTTTAATAATTGTATTAAAAGAGCATTTTAAGAAGAGTGTGGGTTCGTGGAAGAGGAAAAGGAAGTGGGCCAGAGAGTGTTGTGCCCCAAATATAAACCCCCAAACACCAACAAGAGAAAGGCCTCAATTTCAATTCCTTTCCTTTTGCCCTCTCTTCAAGCCAACCTCTTCTCTGCTCCTTCTTCCTCCTTCTCGATCCTCCTGCAATCATGATTACAGGTCTCGCACCTTTTCTCTCTTCCATTTTCCGCTTCCTACTGTTTCTTTCTTCTCTGTGCATTCCTTTCCCTCTTCTCCGTGTCTTTTCTTTTCCAATTTTCTATGCTGCTTTTTTCTTCGATTTCTGCTCTGTTTTCCAATTCAGAGAGATGCGGCGCATGTAATTTAGGGTTTGTGCTACAGAGGGAAGGAATTTGTGTTCGTTTGGAATTCTGATGGATGTTGCCTTTTGAACTTGATTTATGGCTTTTAAAATTAATCTGTTCCGTGTGAGCTTGGATGATTCAGTGCTGTGTTTGCTTTCAAGTTTGGCGGTTTGTTCGTTACACTTTTTTTTACTTACTTACTATCGATAATCAATGTTTTCTGGTTTGGTTTATTGGAACTTTCGAGAATGGAGATGTGGCTGCATTCAACTTGTTTTGAAGTCTAACTATGCTATGTGAGCAGCGAGGAAATTGCGCTGGGTTTCCTTCTGATTTTTAATGTTTTCAGTGTGCATGAAGGTTTGCGTTATTTTGCATCTCTTAACGGATATTGTCGTTAAGCTGATGGAGTGTTAGCGAGAAACGGAAAGTCCTGGGTTTGCCGTAGATTTGGGGTTCTGTTAACTGATGTATTGTATTGCTGCTTGTGGATTGCTATTTTTTTTTTTATCTGATTTTATCATTCTGATATTCACTACTGGTCTTTTCTCTGCAGTAAGTGTAAAATGGCAAAAAGAGATTTTCAAAGAAGTGGAAATTGACACTACCCAGTCTCCTTACGTTTTTAAATGCCAACTGTATGATTTGACTGGTGTTCCTCCTGAAAGACAAAAAATTATGGTCAAGGGTGGTCTTTTGAAGGTAAGTAGATTGTTGAAGTGATTACTTTAAGTAATGAGAAAAAGAAAACTTAGGCTCTCCTTAGTAGGTCTTTTAAAAAGATCATAACAATAACCGGGAATGAAGTTGTTTCGAAGCTCTTTTCTTCCTTTGATTTCCTTTTGCAATGCAGGATGATGCTGATTGGTCAGCATTAGGAGTTAAAGAGGTTAGCAGTGCTAGCATGTGTTTTTCAGTACCGTTCTTCTATGTTCCATGTATCCTTTCATTTAATCGATCCACATGATCTCCTGTTTTCAGGGTCAAAAGCTAATGATGATGGGTACGGCTGATGAAGTAGTGAAGTCTCCAGAGAAGGGAACTGTTTTTGTTGAAGATCTTCCCGAAGAAGAACAAGTAGTTGCTGTTGTAAGTTTGAACTCTTACACACACATTACTTGAACTGCAAAATATCTGTGTTTGTAATTTTTATAACAGTGGTAGTTCACAAATAACGGACATGATTTATAAGTATCTTTACTGATGTTTAATGTATTACTCTTGTATTTTTTCCTTGTGTTACACATGGCGAATAATTTTTTCCTTTAGTTTAAATTTAAAAGTCAATACTTTCCAATAACCCACCCTTAAAACTGAGAAACAGATCGACAATAGTCCCTTTCTCTTCATTTTTTTTATTCTTCTCTTAAAACTCCAGCTAACCTTCCCTGAGATTTGATTTGAAAAAAAATAATTCAGCACTGGTCTCATTTCTTTCTTACATATCACATTTTTCTTCCACGAACCATCTTGGGAGAAGGATGAGAAGCCTGAGCATGTTAAACAATGCATGACCTATCCTTTTTAGTTTTATGATGTGAGGCCCCATAGTTCAGAAATTAACAAATAGCAGTTAATGAACAAGAAAGTTGTCATAAAATCAATTTTTTAAACCTTAAATGGATCCTTATTGTCTTGTCTATATCAATTTTTGTGTTTTCTTTCTCAATAGAAGCTCTTTAGATTGAAGATATTCTCGTCTTGTTCAATTGGTCTGGGTTCTTATCTCCAGTCCTCTAAAGATATACATGGCATTGCATCAGTCATCCATTTAAACAAAACATCATATCGGTTCTTGATAACATGCATCAAGTTGGTACTTCTTGTCACATTTTATGTTTTCTTTCTGAATAGAAGTTCTTTAGATTGAAGATATTCTCTTGTTTGATCACTTGTTCGATTGGTCTGGGTTCTGGTCCGCTATAGGTATACATGGCGTTGCATCGGTCATCCATTTAAACAAAACTTCAAATCGGTTCTTGATAACATGCATCAAGTTGGTACTTCAGTGTCGCATTTTTCCGTCACTTTGGTTCTTAAAATGGCAGCAATTCTGTCTTGAAAGGATGAAACAGTGGTGGAGTGAATTAATTATCATTGAATGGATATTTTTTTATAGAATCTTTTTTGGAGATATTCTAGTGTTTGATCTGTGTTTAGTAGTGGTTTAGGTTCTGCCATATCCTCTAAGGATTTTCATGACATTTCATTGGTCATCTATTTAAATTTAACATCAATTGGTTGGTATTCAATATTTTAGTGATATAAAATTGGTCCTTCGGTTTCACATTTTGCCATCACTTTTGTCCTTAAAATAGCAGCCTTTCAGTTATGAAAGGATGATGCACTGGTGGAGTTAAATTGTTATCATTGAATGACTAGTCTCAACTGGGCCTTGTTTTCACTTGTCTGAAGGATGTTAAATTTAACATATTTTAATTGTTTATTTTCTTTAGTTTGGCAGAGTCATACACTTTTTCTTTTTTCATTTTAGCGTTTGATTTTTGTCCTCTTTCCTTTTTGGGTGGGTGGGGTCTGTGTGATGGATTGATTTTCCCAGGGACACACGGCTGGTCTTTTCAATTTGGGAAATACATGTTATATGAACTCAACATTGCAATGCCTCCATTCTGTTCCTGAGTTAAAGTCAGCTTTGATTAAGTAAGTCTTTTTCAAGGAGTAGGAATTTACATTTTATTTGTTGCATTTTTTAGGCAGATAATGACATATGATGAATACTTTATGATCTTTCTTGGAATCAGGTACTCACACTCAGGACGAAACAATGATGTCGATCAGTCTTCTCATATGTTGACCATTGCAACCCGTGACTTGTTCAATGAGCTTGATAAAAGTGTCAAACCTGTGGCACCAATGCAATTTTGGATGGTACAATATATATAGTGTTCATTTCATAACTAATTATTCAGCTTTTTCTTAAATTTATATATCTATGTAATATGTTTTTCGGTGGGAAGATTTTCTTAAAAAATTTTGAAATGTTACATCAAAACGATAGAATTGGGTAATGCTGATTTATTTGTATGTTGGTTTCTATGTTGAAATGTTTATTCAAGCCCATTTTTTGTGGCCAATATGTTCATGACCTCCTTTTGAAAATACCATCCTGAGTGGAGACTCTTAACTTGTAGAATGTGATTTTTGGATTTTATTGATGTTCATCCTTGGCTACTTTTATTTTAGGGCTTTTATGCTGTCTAGTTATTCTTTGTCATATTAAAAGGCTACATCTTCATAATTTTTTAATGTTTGTTTGCTGCTCTGAGCTTGCCTCACACCTTTTTGGGGATGGTGAATGACCAGGTATTACGGAAAAAATATCCTCAATTTGGTCAGCTGCATAATGGAGTGTTCATGCAACAGGTTTATAAGTTGCACACCATCTTATGGAATTAGTTTTATTACTGTAGTGAATTGGTATACCTTACCCAATTTGTTTTTCATGTCTAACAGGATGCTGAAGAATGTTGGACACAACTTCTATACACACTCTCTCAATCCCTCAGATCCCCTGGATCTAGGTAACTTTGTGCATGTTTCTTGGTAACTGAATGCAACTGTGGCAGTATCTTTCAACTAATGTTTATTTGTTTAGAAAAGTTGTTAGATTAAATTAGTTACTAAACAGTTGATATTGATACCTATTCTCTGTACTTCACATAGTGGCATACTAGATCTTTCGAACCCTCCTGATTTATAATATATTAATATTTTTCATCCACTTCTTTTCTTTCAGACTGCTAATTTCTATCTAATAAAATTTATTTTTTCTTTTCAGTGAAAATCCTGATGCTGTGAAGGCCCTCTTTGGCATAGAACTTAATAGCAGGTACAGTCCAATGCTTTCTCCTCAATTGTTGGCTACTGATGTGCAATATGTTAAACATCCACAAAGTACTCTATTAATTTTTGTTCTCATTTGTAGCATTGTTCTTGGTACTATTTGTAGCTAGGGATTTGACAGGCTTTCCTTGCATATACGAGAAAGCAAGTAGTTTCTTTCTTTTCTTGATTTTAACTTGTAGACTACTCATTGTCATCTTCTTTATGCATCATTTTGTTTTTATCCAAACCCAGATTTCAATTGTTGTTTGGTCAATTATCGTCTTTTGTGATTTCTTTTTGTAAAGTATGTTCTCTTGTATGCAAATTGCATCAGTGGCACTTCTTAGAGAAAACACGTTATCCACATATCATGCATTTAGAAATTAAACCTATTAGTTTATAATATGGTAGTCAAGGAATACAAAAATAAAGGCAACATTTTTTTTAATGCCTGAGCATGATAACTTTGCTAATGAAGAAATTGTTTTCCGCAATATTTTTGAATTCGATGCAATTAGGAATTAAGATTAACTGCTCATTATCATCTTACAAATGCAGCTAGTTATTCTACTATGCATGAGTTACTTAAATAAAATATTTATAAGAATAGAAAGTATGTTTTATTCAATGCATATTTATATCTTACAGTTAAAATGTTTCAATGGTTCAGTTTTAAGTGTTAAGCATATACTCATATTTGAAATTTAATAATGATATGATATTATTTTATTTTATATGTTAAATAGTGATATTTATTTATATTTATTTTTCAACTTCATCTGCACATTTTAAATAAAATAGGTTATTGTGTTTGTGTATACATATTCTGACACATTAATTGAATTTCTTTAAGACATTAAATCATTTAAATTGTCACTCTTTATGCTTCACCACTCTAATTTTACGAAATAATTTTCTAACTCAATTTAAATATATTCCTAACATCATGTACTAAGCAAATTCTTCTTCTGATAATAATATTAATTTAAAAAAATTAAAATATATTATCAATAAATACTCATGAACAAAAATTTAAATATTATTTTTATTTGTTTAAGGAATAACCACTGTTGAGATGAGTGTGTGGAATCTCATGGAGGGGAGAGAGCAGGAATGGAATGTTCGCTCATACACATCTAAGATTACGATTAAAAAAATATTTATGAATATGTAAATTGAGTGTACGCTCATACACATTAGTGTGTCGATTGTGATTTTTCCTCCCTTCATATTTGAAGTGGTAACCTAGCTAGGGTTTGGGCTTTATTGTAATTTATGTGTCCATGACTCTGTCAGTCTTTTTGCTGGAAAAAGATATTTTGTTCTATTCGTACTTGTGTAGCATTGTTGTTCTTGCTTTTTTATGGTGCATTCTGGTTAGTTCACTTTATTATGAATTAAGAGAGACAACAATTCACACATTTTTTAGATCTACTAAAATGCTTATTGATGTCCCAAAAATTGCAGCCCGTTAATGTGTAGTCATTTTCCATTTTTTTGATAACTTGTTAGGATTCATTGTCAAGAGAGTAATGAAGAAAGCTCGGAAACAGAGTCTGTTTATTCACTTAAATGCCACATATCGCAGGAGGTGAACCATTTACATGAAGGGATAAAACAGGTAAGTGCTAAGCCATTTCTCTTTATCTCTCTATACACACGTGTTTTTTCTATGTTGGGGTGGGGGGTTTTAAAAGGATGTTTTGTCCTTAGTGACCCCCTTTATGCTTGTTTTTCTTGTCTAACTTCATAATTTTTCTTGATAAAGCTGTATAACTATGCTATTATGCAGTGAAAGTTCAGTGATATGTTGCTTTGCTGAAATTTTACTTCATAATTTACTTATTTGTGTGTAACTTGAGTTTCCTTCTACTGCTGAAAAAATTGGCTCTTGAGAACCAGTATCTTATAGTTTATTGGGCTGAGTTTTTTGGGAGTGGGAGGTAGACACAGGTGTTAGTTTGGTTCAAATGAGTGCAGCACGCTTGTGCATGCATGCATACACAAACCAAAAGAAAATTAACGATAAAAAAATTATTGGTATTTTTCCTGTTTAGAAATAATGATCTGGTTAATGAAGTTCATGCAGATGGTTAATATGCAACATGTTGACTTTATTAACCATTGGTATTTATTCTTAGCTTTTTCTCCATCCCCCTATAAAAGTTCTGCTAAATGAAAATTCAATTTTAGTTTGACATCATTTAGTTCTATCATATTGTTTAATCTTATTAATTATTCTTTGTTATGATGAATACACTTATGAGCTTCTATTAACCTAGCTGACTTTTGTAGGGTTTAAAATCAGAGTTAGAAAAGGCTTCACCTGCATTGGGCCGTAGTGCTACATACTTGAAGGAATCACGTATCAATGCCCTGCCAAGGTTGATATTATCCTTTTTAAATGATATTTTCTGGATCCTGTTTTCTTTGATGCCATGTGATTTCAGTTGGATTACAGTTTGAACTACACATGTACAAGCTACCTTTGATAGTGTAACTTGCATAAAAGGTCTAGATAAGATTCCTAGTTAGGCTTGGTTTCTACATTGACTGTGCCAAGACATCCTTCTTCAGTCTGTATTGAAAACGAGTCAGCCTAAGTTTTTGCTGTACATTCTAATTCCTACGAGCATGTGGATGGTCTAGAGTAACAATAATAGTAATGACTCATGAGACCTTGTTCGAAAGAGTTGTTAAGATTCTGTGGTATAACTTATGATCTTTCTCATGGTTATTTTTGAGTTTTGACAAAATTAGTTCTCAAATATTGACCTCGTTGTTCAGATGAAAATTGGTTGCATCTCTGTCATGTTTTATTTCTTCATTGGTAATTGCTGAGTGATGCGTTTTTCAACTTTTGCCTTTTCAAGGTATTTGACTGTTCAGTTTGTCCGTTTCTTTTGGAAGAGGGAAACCAACCAGAAGGCTAAGATTTTACGGGTAACATTCACTATATTTCTCCTTTTGTTTTGTCTTTTTTGATGGTCAGTGTTGGGTTTTGACAAATTATCCTTTAAAGGTTTTACTCGCCATCTGAAATTTATTTTACTGCCTTTGTGCTTGGTTATCTCAGAAAGTTGATTATCCTCTGGAGTTGGATGTTTATGATTTTTGTTCAGATGATCTTCGTAAAAAACTGGATGCTCCTAGACAGGTATCCTTTTTTTTGTCTTTAAATATGAAAATCTTATGGTTGTTTGTAAAAAAAAAAATGTTTTCTTTGTATAATGTGTGGGTTTATATTATCATTTTGGATATTGTACCTTTAGATCCTAAGAAACGAGGAAGGCAAAAAGCTTGGTCTTAAAGTGAATGAGAAAAGTTCTGCTCAGAAGGAAAATGATGTGAAAATGTCCGACGCTGAGGTGAGGAAACCAGCCAAAATTAACATCATGTTTGATATGCAGTGATTGTGATTCCCTTCAATGATTTCCATGCTTGCTATCATAAGTATGGAGTGGTAATTTCATTCCATCCTTTAGCAATAGAATTAGGAGTCCAGAATTGAGTTCTGTTCCTAAATAGAACATAATGATGAGGATTTCATTCTCCATGGAATATTAAGGGACTGTGTCTGTCCTGCTTTTAAAAACAGTTTTCTGTTTTCTTTTTTTGTTCTCTAAAACTAAAAACTTGTTTGATAACCGTTTTATTAAAATAGTTTTTAAAAGCTAAAAAATGAAAAACGATTAGATGTGTTTTCTGTTTTTAGTCTCTTAACCTGTCTTCAAAACTTGTTCCATTTCTCAACCGTACCAACATCATGAGACAAAATCTTCCTCCTATTTCCATTCCTTCTTCATTTTCTTTCTAAAACAGTTTTCAGACTAAAGTTATTAAAAGTGTTTTTTCTAACTTATTCTCAAAAACAGTTCTTCAAAAAACTAAATCAAATATCCTAAGTAATTCTTTTCTTTTTTTCCCTATATGTCTGGGAAAAAAACTTTTTCTTATTTGAGCCTATTATTTTTCTTTTACTGATAAAATTACATAACTGTTTAATTTTTTGGCAACAATTTTTAATTATCTTGTAAAAAAATGACATTGGTTTGCAATATATGTATATATGATGCTAGTTAAAACTCGTTTTTTTATTACGTTGATTCTATGTTGATTCTATGTATCGATCATTACAGTCGATTCCAGTCCATTTAATGCCCCTTGCATATTCTACATGCTATAGTCTCAGCCTAAATAAATGCAATCCCTTGCATATTGCTTCTTTGATTTATTCAGGGATCATTGAATGGAGAAGGTGAATCATCTGTAGTTCCCATGGACGAGGGTAAGATCTTGCAACGATCTGTTACTCATTTATTTTCTACTGCCAGTAATATATATGCATGCACTAATCTTCTTCCTGCTATGTATTAATCATTCTCCGTCTATAGGTGAAAAGGAAGGACAGATGACTGGAATTTATGATTTGGTTGCTGTGTTAACCCACAAGGGTAGAAGTGCTGATTCAGGACATTATGTTGGTTGGGTCAAGCAAGAAAATGGTAGGTTCTAGGAAACAGAGTTGTGTTTGTACTGTGTAACCATCTGTCACTGTCTCTTTCAAACAATATTTCTTTTGTTGTTGGCAGGGAAATGGATTGAGTTTGACGATGACAATCCCAAACCAAAAATAGGAGACGACATCACTAGACTATCTGGGGGAGGTGAGTGTTACATACTTAATTTGCGCACATGGATTTATTTACTTCTCCCTCCACCCTACTCCCATCCTCTTCAAATTTTAGCCTAGCAGGATCTTTAATCTGTGTACTTGTAAACAAATAATCTGTCATCTGTCTCCAGGTGATTGGCATATGGCGTATATAATAATGTACAAGGCTCGTGTTGTATCTCTGTAATTGGTAGGAAGAACATATTTGATGATTTACCTCGGAGATTGATGGATTGTGAGTGAGAGAAAATGGTGTACCCGGATGATTTACCTCGGAGGTTTGATGGTTGTTAGTCAGTGTTTGTTTTAGGTGTTGTATTTTTTAAAGGATGTATGAGAATTTGAGTGAATTGAAGCCCATGAATTTTCGTCCTTCCAATTCCATCATTGGTTCCAAGAGGCAGTTGAGTTGAATATCAAGTAACAGTTGAAGCCAGGTATATGTTCTTTATGAAATGCTACATGCAGCCTCAAAACCTGTCACATACTTATTTAATTTGATTATCACAACTGAATCATTTTTTATAATTTTAAACATTTTTTTACCTGTTCACTTTTTGGCAATAACATTAAATCTATTAAATGTTATCACCTCCCCCATTCTTTCTGCTCTTCCTTTAAGCTAGTATATGTTCAAGTAATAGTTTCAAAACATCTCTAAAATTTGGTTTAATTTATGAATATTATACACTAAGTTTAGTTATTAAGTTATATAGTATATAGTAGAAATGTAGTACCCTTAATTAATATGACTTGTTAGAAATATAATTATGTTATTTTGAAAGATAGTGAAAGTGTGAACTTTGACGTTTATGACTCTTACATTATATATTATTTAAATTGATATTGTTTCTATTATTCCTACCTATTGATTCATAGGTAGAATCCTTGCGGAATCACTTTTCTAAAATATTCCGTTTAACTTTTATTCATCTTTTTAAAAGCCTAGTTTTTATTCATCTTATTCAAAGCCTAGTTCGGACTCTCACAAGTTTTTTTTCAAATAGTTAAACCTTAACTACGTAAATTCTGATATTTCGTTTTGAACAAAAATACTAAGACCAAGTTTATCTTTTTCAAATCCTATATATAAAAATTTGAAAATATTTTCTTTGTTTTAAAAACATGTTTTTTATTTTGAATTTCAGAGTAAAATAAATATTTAGAGAAATCCATATTTGAACGAGTGCGGTAGGGTGTTAATATATTTTGTACATTTTACTAACTCTTGGACCCCACTAGTTTATAAGCTATCTTTTTGGATTTTTTTAATTTTTTGCAATAATCTTGCTACAACACATACTCTATTTTAATTATGTCATTAAACAATTTTTGAAATCTTACAATCATAAGATAAAATACACATTTAATCAAAAGTATATACTACAATGAGTTTTTAATTAATGACAGTTTTATATTAATCTTTTTAAGTTTATAATAAAATTTGAAAAAATCAATTTTTAATAAATTGTTTTTTTAATATCTATATTAAAGACATTTCAATATCCATTGTTAAATACTTGTTTTCACCGTTGTATTTTTTTTTTTTTTGCAGTGGTGAAGGTGCATGAATCACATTAAAATTGTGTACAGAGATTATTGCGAGGTAAACAAAATATTCAGTCATCATTTATTATTCTTTTATTTGAGGTTTGAAATCTTGTATAAGAAAACATAAAACCATAATTAAGAAGGATCTTTTACCCGTCTTTTACGCTAATTAAATGCATTAGATAAAAAAAAATTAAAGTTACTTCATAAATAATCATTTTAAAATTTAATTTATAACACATCACAATCTTTTTAAAATATAAGTAATCATAATGTGTATGTTTCTCAACAATCCATTAATTAATACAGAATAATATGACAGATTATAATATCTAATTAATGTATTCTTTAATAATCAATTAAATAATTAGTTACTTATATTAAATAATTTGTTACTGATTATCATAGAGATTTAATATCAATTCTAAAATATTTTAATATTTTTTTTTTTATAATCTGGACGGGTTATTAGTTTTCTAGATTTATTTATTTTCTCTATGAAATGACTCATAAAATATATTATTACTATTTATTAATTTTAATAAATTAAATTATATTAAAACGTATAAAATATAGAAATAGAAGTGTAATAAAATGAAGGAATGAAAAAAAAGTAAAAATATAATTTGTATTTTGCAAAACAAACGTGGGCATGAACATGGACGAAGAAAAGACTTTAAATAAGTATCTATAAATTCGTAAATATTAAATAAAGAACAAATGATTTAATTTAGTTGGTGGGGGATGAATGAGTTCTTGTAAAACCCTTGATACTTTTCTTTAATTCATATGAATAGAAAAAGATATATAATGTTGGTTTAGAAAAAATAAATTTCTTAATTTAAAATGAAAATATCAAAATTATTGATTAAACAAAATAGGTCATAGTTATATTTAAGTACACAAAAACAAAATAGAAACAAAATAGTCCTAAATTTCTAACCTCATGTAAATGAAGTGAATATACAAGAACTTCTCTAATTGAAACTAGTTTGGGATTTCAAATCTTGAGAGTCAAATCAAGTTCTTCCACCACTCCATTGGCAGCCATTGTAGAAAAACTATTTTCTTCAGCAGAATTCTTATCATCGAGTGAAGTCTTTCCATTTAAACCAGTAGCTTGCCAAAAATTCCCCATGTCACATAAACCAGGATTAAACAATAAATGTGATTGTGACCCTGAATTTGGTGCTCCACCTCCAAGAATAGGAAAAATCAAAGGTTGATATGATTTTTGGTGTTGATGAAATTCACTCCCTTCATCTATCA
>Ga0123342_1008993_pt1 | contig 12222 bp, 3 predicted proteins | sample Turbeawhitnodule_FD_89960 | JGI IMG/M metagenome (GOLD analysis project Ga0123342, IMG submission 89960) | Root nodule microbial communities of legume samples collected from Mexico - Turtle bean Mexico white nodule | ecosystem: Host-associated > Plants > Roots > Nodule | place: Mexico: Nepantla... | reverse complement strand
TAAATATTATTAAATATTATTAAATATTATTAAATATTATTAAATATTATTAAATATTATTAAATATTATTAAATATTATTAATATTATTAAATATTATTAATATTATAAACATTATTAATATTATTATTACTAGTAATATTATTAATATCATTAATATTATTATTACTAATAATATTATTAATATTATTATTACTAATAATATTATTTATATTAATAAAAATATTAATATCAATATTATCATTAATATCAATATTATAATTATTACAATTATTAAAAATATTTTGTATCTAATAATTTATATACGGATACAATTTTTATGTAATTATTCCTGCTTCATGGCGCCAAAATTACATATTGATTAAATCCTTATGTAATCACTTTTGGCTTATTTACAGAAAAATTCGTGCGTAACGTGTATTTACATACTACATTAAATTTGTATGTAAATATCCGTATGCAATCATTTTTTTGACTTACATATGGAAAAATATGTATGTAATCACTTTTATTCTTATATACGAAAAAGTTCGTATGTAATCACTTTTACTCTTACATATGGAAAAATTCGTATGTAGTGTCTATTTGCATACTGAATTAAATATGTATGTAAATATTCGTATGTAATGCTCACTTTACATACAAATTCGAATTCGTATGTAATAATCGGTATATAAATGAACATTTCTTGTAGTGATATGTTTGTAACAATTTTTAAGCCATTATTTTATTGTTTAGCTCACACATGCTAAAGACAACACTTAAAAAATATGATATAAATAATAAACAACAATTTTATAAATGTTAGTTTTGGTTATCCTTAAACCCGTCTTTTTTTTTTATTTTATTTATGTTTAGACAATGGTTATATAAGTGATCTAATTTAGTAAAAAAATTAACTAAGTAAAAAATTTAATTTAAATGTTTTGATTTTATATTTAATTCAAAAAGAAAATTTCTTATATTCCTTCTATTACTCCAAAGTTAGAGTTATAAGCTTTACAGAATATATTATATTTTAATATTTTCCCTAAGGAAGCTAGTGGCTCACACCAAGCCCCATTATAATTTTATAGATTGGAAGTCGTTGATTTAAAGTATTCATTCAAGCATTCAATTAAAATTGCATTGAGTAGTAAATCTATGGATTTTAAACTGTATAAACTTAACTAATTAAAAAGTAAATATACTAAAATATTATTTATATAATGGTTTTGCTATATAAAGAATAATTTTAATCATATTAATATTGCTCTATATATAGATAATATATATATTTCACATCACTTACAAGTAAATATCTTTTTCTTTTATATATTTTTTCAATGACATTCTGTGAGCTGTAAAATATATTTATGATTACTATTTTTATATCTTAGAGATTTTAATTTTCATTATTATTTATGTTTATATTATAAGTATTTTACTACCTTAAAAAAAGTATTTAATTGTTAAAAATAAACAATCGTTAAAAATCTTGATTGAGGTTTTTTATTTCAATCTACCTTAATTATAATTGGATTGAATTAGGTTGCTAAATAAGTAAATGAATAAATAAAGATAAATTCAATCTAAACTAACCTAAGAAAATTTAATTAAAATAAGTTAAAGTTAGACTAAATCTAACCCAATCGATACCAATTACATTCTTATTTTTTCCTATATTAATGATTTTTTTAATTTTCAATTACTTTTTATTTAAAAAAATTAAAATAAAACTAATTATACCCTTATAGAAAAAATAAACAAATTATAGTACATGAAATATTAAACCAATAAAAAAATATAAATAATTGTAATATATATAGAGAGAGACACAGACACTTGAAAAGATTTTGTTTTCCGTGTGTTAGAGTTTAAAAGAGTAGATATTTTTAGAAAGAAGGAAAAAACAAAGAAGTACTACATATAAACAAGTTCTTTCAATTTGTCTATTTAACATCACTTATGCTCTACAAATTATTCTTCAACCACCATTGTTAGGGAAAAACCTATCTCTTCCTTCATTAGGTTGTATTGACACCCACTAACAATTCCACACAAGTCCAAAAATTGTCAGATTGATTCATATCTATCGTGTTCCATATGCTACCTACAACCAAATCATGGTTAATACACACAAGCCAAACAAGATAATTAATTTACTTCCCAAATTCCTCTAAATCCATAAACACCCACCAATTGTTATTTTGTTGCAGATCATACCATGTTTCAACTATATGTTTGGGAGTTAAACTCGGCACAATTTAATTTGATAATAATTTGTTTGGCTGGTAAAACTCAACTTGAATTAGGCATAAGCATGCTTTTTTCTTTAATTTGAGTCCTCACGAATGTTTCAGTTTAGCTTCTTAGATTGATTGGTTTAAAATTGTTCATATTTTATTTATAAATTATTTATAAAAGAAATTATTTTAAAAATATGAATTAATTTTATATTAACTTATGAGAAAAATTAGCCAAAAAATTAGACAAAAAATTATCAACGAATAAATCTAAAGCTAAACGGCTAGGGGTTTTGCAAAGATATAGATTTATTTGATAATTTCGCATATATATATATATGTATGTATATTTGTGAAGGAATAGAATAAGTGCAAAAGTTCAATTTTATATTAACAATAAAGATTAATTATGCATGTTATGTTTCTCTTTTCTCTCATAAAAAAAAAAAACATTTTTCCCAATGTATTTCCCATTGTATATAATGTTTGTTAAAAGTAGAAAAGGAAGGAAACAAAGCATAAAACACAAGAACAAAAATATGTTGCATTTCTATCTTCTCATCATTAATGTATAATAATAAATAGATTTAAAATAAAATGTTTAAAGGAAAAAATTTAGGACATGAACAAAGTGTAACTCAATATTTGTAACTCAATATTAGAGTGAAATGAATTATTTATTGTAGAATAAACAATATTAAAAAATTTGTGTGATGTGAATGAATGAATAAACAAGGGAAACAAAGTACAAAGGCACGAGGAGAGAAAACTACATAGTTTCCATAAAATGTGTTAATTATTCTTAATTAATATGAACTTTAATCTAAATTTGAATAAATTTCTCATATTAAAAGTATTTTTTTACTTATTCTTAGAGTTGGTGAATCTCTTATATATATATATATATATATATATATATATATATTTAATTTGTTATATTCTTTTATATTTTCCTGTTTTTCTTAATTTATTGAGTCAAAAACTAACCTTATTAATGATATTATGTTTGCATTGTCATTACAAGAAAATAATTAAATAGAAGCTAATTTTAGAGACAAAAAATAATTAGTTGTTATATTGACTAAATTAGATACTATTATAAAGACTAAAAAAATTATTGATATCTAACTAAAAAAATTATTGATATCTAAATTAGATTCTATTATTAGTAACACTACAAGAAAAAAGAGTTTTTACGGAGGTTATTTAGCGGAGGTTAATATAACCATAGGAATTGATTTAATTAACGAAGGTTTTTTTAATCTTTGTTAAGTTTCAAAGGTTTATTCTAAAATCTCAATAAATTAACGAAAATTTTTTTAACCTTCCTTAAATTCTAAAATTTATTGTATAACCTCAATAAAACACTCCAAAATTTTCAAACTTCAATAAATAAATATAATTAAATCTATTTATAAATAAATATTAAAAACTATATAGTTTTAATATGTTTTATAACTAAATTCTCTAAAATTTTGAAAGTGTAACTTTACATTTTAAATAAGTTTTATAAAGTTTCAAAAATTTATTTAAAAAATTCACCAAAATAACCTTGGATAATAAATATTTCAACTACTAAGCTTGGATAATAAGTATTTCAACAGTATTTGCATATTTCTTATTATTGATGGTAGTTGGTTTATATAATTACTAGTTTTATTTTGTTATGAGCTCATATTTCAAAAAAACTGACTTATTTTGTTTTACCTCTTGATGTAAGTATATTTTATGTGCAATTTTAATTTTAGTTATAATTGTTAATATTTAATTCTCATAATTTTGAAATATTTTAAATTAAAGCCTTTATTTTAAAATTTATCTAATAATTAATTCAATGTGAAAGTGATAAGTAATAAAGTTAGTTTCTTCTCGCAATATGTTCTTGCAATCTTTAGCCAATAACACACATGACTTTGAAGTCCACATTAGACAAATAATGCAATTATTTAGGATATATAAAGTAGTGATAAACACCAGTTGTTGCCGACCTAGGTAAAAATGGCTTGTGATCCAAGTTGGGGTAGTAAGGTGATGGAAGAAGCAATATTGGAGTAAGAAGAAGATAGTGTTTTATTTAGTGTTTCTTCTCCTTAGATATAATAGACATAAGTGTAGATGAAATATTGTGTTTCCTTGTTAGGACTGCAGTCGGTGGCGATTGAGCCTGTGCCGGAGAGCAATGTGTCTACGGTGGAAGAGAGAAATGAAAAGGATTATTAAAGATGGTGGAATATGGGGTTGAAGATTATTTCAAACGGGAAGTCATTTTACGGAAATTTTGAAACTCATGGTATTTAACAGAGGTTTTGAAACCCATGGTATTTTACGAAGGTTTTGAAATCCATGGTATTTTACAGAGGTTCTTAAACCTATGGTAATTAATAGGGGTTCTAAATGACTTTTCTTGAGGTTTACAAAAACCCCGGGGAACACTTTGCCCATGGATGATTTAGCGGGGGAAACTGCAACCTTGGATAAATAATTTAATAAAGGTTTTAACCATGGAAAATACCTCCACATGTAGCAAGACCAAGATATCCTCGAGCAGCCCCATCAGTGTTAATTTTAACCTATCCTGGCGACGAGAACTCCCATCTAACAGGAAAAGGACGAAGAACTTTACCAGCACGAGTATTACTACCAAAAAACTTTATGAAATTGAAATCTAACATATCTTTCTTCATTGAAACTTTAGATGAATTTACCACAAGAAAAGTAAAATTTTTAATTATCAAAATTTTCCTAAAAACATCAATCTTATCCTAAAATCTAGCGTAATTCCTCATACGCCATATCATCCAAATAGAGAAAGTTATTACAACAAACTTAAGCAATTTAATCAAAGGACTACCAACACTCTTAATAAAAGAATATCGTATGTAATCTTTACGACCTTTAAAATAATAAAATATTCATTCTTTATTTAAGTACTGAAAACTTTTTCTTTAAGCTTATAAAAGTAGTCCTTACAAAACTTATTTATTTCATCAGATTCAAATTCAATTCATTTGATTCACACAATAAATTAGCAAACTAATTATCAATTCATGTTTTAAACTACTATTAATTGTAGAGACCAATTTCTATTTAAATTTAGATGAGAAGGTTTAAAATATAAGAAGAATGAATGTTTTAATGTTTTATGTCAGAAGACGAATTTCTGTGTAGCTAATGAATTGAATATTAAAAATTTGATTGTAGTGAAAAAAATATGTTTCGCAAAAATAAGATAAAATCTTGTCCGAGATTAATTTACAGTCTAATATGTTTGAGTTTCAGTCATGTCGAATGTTGCTTGAGCTAGATACAAAGAATGACATATTATTTTGAAGAAAAAAAACATAACTCAAACATCCATATCACTACAAGAAAATCATGAAATAAAAACTAATTTTTAAAGATCAAAATAATTAGTTGCAATAGTAACTAAATTAGAGACCATTTTAAAAACTAAAAAAAAATTGGTTTCTATTATTGTTAAATAGTTTCTAAATTGGTATCTAATTAGCAACCAAAGTTTTTGTTACCAAATTTAAAAACTAAATAATTGGTAGTTAAAACCTTGGTTGCTAATTAGATACCAATTTAGAAACTATTTAACAATAATATAAACTAATTTAGAAACCAATTTTTTTTTTAGTTTCTAAAATGGTCTCTAATTTAGTTATTATTACAACTAATTATTTTGGTCTCTACAAATTGATTTTTATTTCATGATTTTCTTGTAGTGTATAGTCAATAGAACTTCTTGCTCAAATCATGATTATAGTTTAGCGAGGAAGAAACTGAGATTACTCTCTCCTGGAAGATTTGGATACTCAAATACCCATTTGTACACTCAAGCAATAAAAAATCATAATAGATTTTTTTCATTTGGGATTATGAATGTTCAAGCGTTAGTTTGGACATTTGTGTGATAAAGTCAATGTTGATTCTTTGTCCTCAAAAGGGTTGTCACTCAAATGTTAGAATGATACTCAAAGAAATATCTTTAATCATTTAAATATTACTTCATATCTTGAGTAAGAGATAATCAATGTTGATAATCTCTCTTTTAGGAAAAGGTCGCTCAAACAAGATGTATCACTCAAGTGACATCTCTCCCTTTTCAAAAAAAAAATAAATAAATAAAAAATGTATAAGTACTTAAAATTCTATTTTAAAATGATAATAAATGAATGACATGTAATATGTATTGGTGATAAAAATCATTATATTTGTAATGAATAAGCATGTATCGAATGATTTGATGGTGATTGAAACGATAAAGGATTTTACTAGATTATCTAGAAATGCTTCTAATAAGTGCATGACAAATGATATTTTTGATTTTTCTATAATTAAATTCATGTTGTTTGGAATTTTTCTCATGTTGGTTGTATAAAGGTTAATACAGATGGTGCTTCTAGAGAGTCTCATGGTCTTTCTTATTGTGCTAAGATCTTTAGAGCTAGTATGAGTGATTATGTTGGAGATTTCTCTTTCTTCCTTGGTGTTCGTTCCTCACTGGTGTAGAGTTCATGGGTGTTATTACCGCTCTTGAGGAAGCTAAAAACGCTGGGTATACTCATATAGAGTGTGACTCCTCTTTCCTCTGTGATGCTTTTTTCTCTAGAACTATTGTGCACTAGACTCTTCGTAATAGATGAAATAAGGCCCTTTCCTTATGCGAAAGATTGTTTTTTAAAGTCTCTACATCTTTAGAGAAGAAAATCATTGTGCTAATAAATTGTCCTATTAGAGTTTATTCATAGGAGGGAGTTTGTTTGGTATAGTTGTCTGCCTCCTAATATTCTTTTGAACTTTTTCGTAATAGGTGTAAGCTTCCCATGTATCATCTTAGCCCAGTCCACCATGCTTATTTGTATTTTCTTTTTTGTTATATGTTATTCTTCATGTGATGATATATGATAGTTAGAGTTTGAAATGTTAATTCAGATGTCAAATTTTATAGTGATACCTAACATAAAATTTTATTAAAAGATAACAAGTAAAAATGAAAAAAAAATAGATAACTTCACTTTGTGCTTTGCTTCGGTAAAGAGAAAAACATTATTAGCGAAAAAGTCAAACGAAAAGAATTAGAAAATAAGAAATAATAAATAAAAAATTAGTAATATTTTAAGATATATGGATTTAAATAAGTGAGAGAGCAACAAGTTAAAAAAAATATTACAAGTCTACGTATGATAATGAAAAATTGATTATCGTGACTAAGACTTTAAAACTTGTTTAGATAAATTTCAGAGAGATAAATAAATAAATAAAAATATTTATAATTAAACTAGAAAACAAAATCATGTTAGTTTTTCTAAAATGTTTAGCTTATGAATACATTAATTTTAGTTAATAAAAGCTATTTCATTTTTTCTAATAAATTTTTTATCTAAGTATGTCCTTTGTAGGATGCGTAGATCTCAATTTGATGACCCTACACATGAGAGGGTTAGTCCCATAACTTCCGGGCATGGAAAGACCTTTTTTTGTGAATATTTTCTTCTAAGGATATTTGTCCTCAGTAATCTAACTCTCACCAATTCAGTGGGTCATCTTAATTAATTAAAGAAAATTTTCTGAGTTACGAGCTCATTAGGTATGGTTGTTCATCAAATTTTTAAGGAAGATAAAAAAGACAAAAAAAAAACTATGTAACTGTTGTGGTCAGAAAAGAAAAGAGGAAAAGAAATAAAAAAGAGAGAGAAAAGAATAGTAACTAGTATAGTTCTCTTCATTGTCTAGTTAGATATTGTTTTGTATTTTTATCTATCTTGAGAGTGAAGAGTAAGTTTTCCTAAATCATGAAATTTTTAACTTCAGCTTGTTTTTTTTTATATAAATAAATAATAAATATAGAATATTTTAGGAATATAGATTTGTAACATCAACATAACATTCCAAAACAACATGTCCAAAAGCCTTACATCAAAATCCAAACCTCTAATCTATGTGAAATTGTGTCAAAACAGATATTCCCAACACTGACTTGATTGTAACTTTTAATCAAAAATATTTTTAATTTATGAAGTTTTCTTTTTCAAATATTTTTTTTCATCGATATTTTATTAGAGCAAAATATCTGTAGATTTTATTAATTATCACTTTTTTTTATATATATAATGAACCTAAATTGTGTTAATTTGTTGATAATTTTTCTTCTCTTAATCCTATCTTTTAAAGTACTCATCTGAAACTTTATATAAGCAGTTAAAGTCCATTATACTTTAATTATCAACATATATATAGTGTAACAAACAGATCTGTAATCTATCCCTTCGTCGTTTCTCATACCATAAGTAGGGTTATGTGTAGGCATGCACTTACCAAAAAATGAAAATGGTTTCCACACGTAAATATATCCATGTCGTATTGAGAATATTCATTTTTTTTAGAACAGAAAAAGTGAGATGAACTTTCCAAAAGAAGCGTGGTATGTTAATAGAAAAAGAATGGACAAGAGTGGGGCTCACAGGGTTGTCATTTGTCTCCAATTAGCATGATCAAGTATCTGAGAAATCCTTATCCTTAACGTCTGTGTTATGATGACAAGTTTGAATTGCCAACGTGATGACAAATGTGTTCCCAATTGCGAATCTAATATGAGAGACATCATGATAATGCCTAAACTGAATTGCATCACTCCATCACAACACATAACTGGCTACCCGGGACAAACCCTAAAACATCAAAACTTTTGTTGGTTGGAGATCCACTCCATTGTTACCTTCAACATTCTATCATCCCAATCATACAATTCATGCCCTACAACATAAAGTAATTATGTTACCTCTTTTAACTTGGTTAATTAAAAAATCGACAAAAATATGTTATGATAAATTTATAAATTTATGCAAGTTTTCTATGTTGGTTGTAAGGATAATTGACGTGAAAGTCTTTCTTTTTACATTGACTATTAAGTCACTTAATATAAAAAGAAATATTTCTTGTGTCAATTTCCATAACAATTGACATAAAATATCCTTTTAACTTTTCTCTCATCTACTTGTTTGGATGTTTCTATGGGAAAACACCAGGTAGATTGTTGGAATGAGTCATGAGCAAACCATATAAGTGTTCATGATATATTTTCAGTCAAAACCCTTAAAACTATTGTGTGATATTTTTTTTATATGTTACTCAACTTTGTCATTTACACTCACCCTGACACTTTACCTAAAGTGTCAGTTGGTTACAAACTTTCTCTTACCCTTATTGTTGTTGGGATTTTACAATAACGGAAGATGCTTGTCTCTTTTGATATTTTTCTAGGAGGATATGCTGGATGACACTACAAGAAAATCATTAAATAACAATCAAATTTAGAACAAAAAAATAATTAGTCATTATATTGACTAAATTAGATACTATTAAATTATTCGTATCAAAAGTGGTTTCTATTATTAATAAAAATTTACAAAATGGTTTCTAAATTAGCTACCAAGGTTGTAGCCACACTGGTGTAGAAAGGTAAAAAAACGATGACTATTTTCAATTTAAAACGACGGTTATATAGTCACATTTGATGTACACGTAGTCTTAAATCAAAGAGATAAGAAGGTGGCTATTTAGCCGCATTCGTAAATTCAATTTATAAATGCGGCTATTTGCATATCCGCATTTATAAATTGCATTTACGAGTGACATTTAGGGTTTCTTTTCTTTTTCGTTGTTGTTTGGGTTTCTAATCAAAGTTCTCAACTTTGATCTTTTCCGAAGAATAGGGTCATTATTTTAGCATTTCTTTTGTTCTCTTGCTGCATCCATATCATACCTCTTCACATTCTTAGTATTTCATCCCAATGAAAGTACAGAAAATGCAAATAAAAATTTCCCAATGAAACGTAAATATATGACAGAGCAAGGCGGCAACAACGACAAGGAAGGCACAATAGAAAGCAAACAAAAACCTTCCCAATGAAATAATGACCTTAGAAATGGCATAAGACAAACATAAGAGAAACGAAAAACATACAAAACATAAGAGAAATGAAAAACAAAAAAAATCAATGGTGAAGAAGAAGAGAGGAGAACAATGCTTACCAATGGCATGACGACAATGCAAAGAAGAGAGGAAGAAAAGAGGAAGCACAAAAGAGAAACGAAGCGCGAGAGAAAGGAGAGTATGAAAACGTAAGTGGCGCGTTTCTGAATTAGGGTAAAAAATATTTTAAGAAGGTGGCTATTTGTAATAGTCACATTCTTAAATCAAGCGCTTTGATTTAAGCATGCAACTATTTGTAATAGCCGCATTCGTAAATAAAGTGCCTGATTTAAGAATGCGACTATTTCAAATATCCGTCTTCTTAAATCAAAGCGCTTGATTTAAGAATGTGTCTATTACAAATAGTCGCCTTCTTAAATCAAGGTAATTTAAAATATGCCATCGCATTTTGAAAGATAGCGTCTGACCGTAAAAACGCATTAAATAATGAGTCGTTGTTTTAAACTTTTGTGCTAGTGCCACTAATATTTTAGATTTTAAATTAGTCTTTAAAAGACTAATAAAGAGTAATTTAGCATATAAAGTAGTTAATAGCTAAAACCTTGGTAGCTAATGGTTAGATACAAATTTAGAAACTACTTTATAATTTTTCTATTACGAATATAAATTACTTTAGATACCAATAATTTTTTTAGTTTATAAAATGGTCTCTAATTTAGTCAATATAGTAACTAATTATTTTTGTCTCTAAAATTAATTTTTATTTAATGATTTTCTTGTAGTGTGATTTAACACCATTTAATGAGTCAAGAGACGATATAAGAGATCATGACACCACCTCCAACCCAAAACTATCAAACTATGTGTTTATGGGTCTTTTATTTCTTATATATTACTCAACTTTCTCATTTACACTCAATGTGAGACTTGTAACTCATACTAGTATTCTTAACACCACTTTCCCCTCACATTTCTCCTTTAAGTGCATTGTTTTGTTCCTTTGATATTTTCTTGCAACTTTGTTAACATTTGAGTATGCTCACTTTGTTGCCACTAACCCTCCCTTCAATTGTTGCATCTCCCATGCTACTCCATGACTTTCCCACACCACTCCTCCTCCCCATTACATTGTCATAATTCACGACGTAGCCTCACACATTTGCTCCTTTCTGTTGCACCACCAGAAGTCATGACACAACCCAACGACATGCGACTCCTTGTTATGCTTCATGTCCTCACCTCGCGTCATCCCGTTGCTACCTCTATTGCTATATACAAGTAGGTAACTTGTCATTCTAATTGTTCCACTTATGACATAGTTGTATGATATGCATTAATAACATATTAATTAGAATAGATTTTGTTGAACATTGGTATCTTAATGATTTTAGTGTAAATTGCTTGTTATTACTTTGTAAATCATTTGTAAAAAATAGGAAAACACAAAAAGTTTGAGAGTTGAATTGTGTTTCAAAAAACCTTTTCAAGAGTTTAGTTCGAAAACATCTTCATCTTTGGCTAGTTTAGATTTCATAACATGTAATTTGAACAGGATAAGGAAAAAGGAAAATACTCAGTGATTTTTATATTGGTTCGTCTGATAGTGTGTGCTACATTGAGTTTTCAATCAACAAATTGAGTTATATTATACACTATAATGCTACAAATTACAACACGAGAATTCTTTAGGCTCAAAGTCGTCATAGATTGTTAGAATATATGGCCTTAAACGAGAGGGGGGGGTGAATTGTTTAAGAAAGATTTTAGTAAACTTTTAAGCTTAGAATGAAAAATACCTCAAGACAACCTTGATTAAGAATTCAGTTTTTCAAAACATAAAGCAAAAGCACAATACTGGAAAAACAATCGGTTGTTTTACCGAAACAATCGGTTATTTATACCAGTTATTAATTGACAAAACTGAATTTAAAGAGACAGGGATAGAGAAATTGTACACAGTTGTTTATACTGGTTCACTCCAAATCCAGAGCTACATCCAGTCTTCTTAGAAACCCTGAGGATATCCACTAAGCAATCACCACTTGATCACTTACACAAC
>Ga0123342_1008992_pt1 | contig 12222 bp, 15 predicted proteins | sample Turbeawhitnodule_FD_89960 | JGI IMG/M metagenome (GOLD analysis project Ga0123342, IMG submission 89960) | Root nodule microbial communities of legume samples collected from Mexico - Turtle bean Mexico white nodule | ecosystem: Host-associated > Plants > Roots > Nodule | place: Mexico: Nepantla... | reverse complement strand
TTTAGTATGGGCAAGTTTAACACTTTTTTTTCTCACAATAGCAAAACTTAGTTCATATTTATTAGAGGCCCATTATAATTTTAAAAAAGTTATACACAACTAACTCGAAATTTTAGAAGAGGCTTGAATCTATGTTTTTTCTATAATTGTGTTTAATTTTATTAATTTTAGGTTTTATCTATCCAACTATAAATTTTCCCACGCTTTTGTTTTTAAATTAAACAATTTTCATTGACTCTCAACAATTTTAAATCCCATTCAATATTATTTTCAAGGTTAATTAAAGTTTTATAAGCTGAAGACGCGTTAACCACAATGGTAATTGTCTTAGCCACGGTGCTATCAGAGAAGGTCGTTCTCAACTCGATGTACCCTCGTACCTCTACCTGATCTCTCGCGAAGCGTTAAAATTTGTTGCATTACAACTTTAATGTTAAAAAAAAAAAAAAATTGTTACATACGAATTCGTATGTAACTCTTTTTTACATACAAATATTTAGTCTTACATATGGATTTTGGCTGCATGTAATTGCAGATTTTCTTGTAGTGATAACGTTCAACAACTAAAGCAATTTCGTTAAGTTTTTATTAGTTCATCCATTTATTGCCTTATAATTCATCAATCTTAATATCGTCGACAACTGTGTGAAGTTAGTTGATCCAGGATACAATGGAGTCTCTGAATCGCTTGACATACTTCCATATCCATGAGCTTCTACAAAAGACTTAGTTTCCACATCACGAATCATGTCCTCCTATCGATCATCACGTACATTATCATGTATTGCATCATCCATGGTGGACCCCACATATTCTTCAGTTACAAAAACATGTGGTAAATTTAATAATTCACCATGCCATGTCCAAGTTGTATAAGATCGAAGAAACCTATCTCATAGAAGGTATTCCTTGATTAACTTAACATCTAGTATCTGTCCATTCAAATAGTTAATACATTGACACTTGATCTTTGCTCCATCATGACCATTATTATTCACGTTACGTTGCGCAAAAAGTATAAATTCTTTTACTCCTCTTTTGTACTCATCACTTATGCGAACAAAATTAATCCAATTTCGGTCCATTATACCCTGTAATAGTCATTTAGGTGTTTTCTAATGAGTGTTCTATCTCACACGTTTGCTGAGGGTCGAACACCATCGGACTCAATACCAACACAATAATTCTATTCTAAACTAACAACTAACATAATATAAATTAATAATAAATACAAATTATAATAAATACAAAATAATATAAATTTTAAAAATAAACAAATTCATAACATTAAAAAAATTCAAAAATAATTTAAAACACCACCAACCTTGTGCGTGAAGGCAATGTTGGTGAAGAGTGGCAGGGGACCGACGACAGCAGATGCGACAACGGACATGGCAGCAGCGACGGAGCAAAGCAAAAACCCACACAAGTAGCTACAAAGGCAATGAAACAGTACTTCGAGCAATGCAAGAAAACAAACAAAGTAAGAGAAATGATTTTTTTTAAATCATTGGAGAAGAAGAAAGAGAGTTTCAACGAACTTACAATGGCACGAAAACACAATGAAGCTCGCAAAAGAAAAGCGAAACACCAGAGTAGAAACAGAGAGCAAACACGAAGCGCAAAGAAGAGAAAGAAAGTATGGAAGCATAAGTGGTGCGCTTCAGAGTTAGGGTAAAAAATAATTTAAGAATGCAGCTAATTGTAATAGTCGCATTCTTAAATCACGCGCTTTGATAAAAGAATGCAGCTATAGGTAAAGCCGCATTCATAAATCAAGCGCTTTGATTTAAGAATGCGACTGTTAGGAATAACCGAATTCTTAAATCAAAGCGTATGATTTAAGAATGTTGTTATTACAAATAGTTGTATTCGTAAATGAAGTTAATTTAAAAAATGCCACCGTGATTTGAATGACGGCGTCTAACCGTAAAAATACATTAAGTAAATAGTCGTTATTTTTACATTTTTCACTAGTGACATTATAACCCAATAGTGCTCAACACTCAATTTATGCTTGCTAAAGTAAGAAATTTATGTAATTCAGTTCCTATTGTTTGTTGCTTGACATGTTTTGTCAATAAAATTTCTTTTTTCTCTTATTTATTGCTACTTATGGTAATTCTTTTTTCAAAAACATTTTGTGATAGTTATTGAATTAAAATCGTTAATCAGTTGTTTATTTTAAATTTGTTGATTAAATAATATAATGAGTTTTAAAGTACAAATGGAACATACACACATGACTATATTGGTAATTACATGTACAACGATATTTATTTTTTTTGGAATAGTTTAAATCTTACATGTTGACTTATTAAAATATGTTGACTTTCCTAATATGTGCATTACAAGAAATATTGATATTAGCCTCCCAAAAAATCCACACAAAGACTAAAAAAGAGACACTAAATGATAATTAGAATGAGTTTAGTGTCTCTTCTAATCTTTGTGAGTTTTTGGGAGGCTAACAACAATAATTTTTGTAATGGTGGTCAACACTTTAAATTTGATAGTTACATTAAATAAGTATATTTTTAATTATGTTTTGAATTATTATTGTTATATCTCATTTGTACTTTTATTTTTTTCTTTTTTATATATATTATTATTTATTATTTATTGTTACATCTAATTTTTAATTTGTTTCTTTATTTATTATAGATATACTTAAAAAAATAATGTTGCATAGTAATCTATTTTATTTTTTAATATTATAATTTTTTCTTATTATAATATTTTATTATTATAATTCATTGTTTTATAGAATACCCGCGTGCTAGTAAAAATATACTTACAATAAACTATTTAAAATTAAAATATTTATTACAGCATTATAAATTAAAAATAAATAAATCTTTAGAAAAAGTAAAAATATTTAAATATACCCTAAACCCTAAACCCTAAACCCAGCCAACGTATCAATTAAATATATATTTTCTAAACATTATTGTTAGTCAAGCTGACGCACGACTCAAATTATGCGTCAATCTAGCTGATGCAATATTATTATTATTATTATTTTCATTTTCTCTTTGCACGACATGCGTCGAAAGGTCCACGAGAAAACGATTTTGCGCTCGTATTGCGTGGGTTTGGCCGACACAAATGACATCCACGCTCGACTTAAATAATGACACATTTTCTTGTAGTGATAGGATGTTTCTTTACTTATAAATTTTTTTTTATCAGCAAATAATTAAATAAAATTAAAAGGGACACTTCAGGGGTGTTCCAACCCTTATACAACCCAAAAAAACACACTCTCAGAATGCTACCTATCTACCTATCGTAGCATCAAGAGCGGCAACCCACAAACCCCCCATCCCACTAGAGTTCCACCTCAGGTACGTAACCAAAAGGCCACCAACATCAGAACTGGTTTGCAGAACAGCTAGTGGTCCAGCCATCCAACTAGCACAGGTTACCAAAACTGCACCTAAACCATCCTTGTTGAATTTTCCAACGGCCAAGCTAAAAACCAGCTTTGACAGCATCAGCATAACAGCACTCCAAAGGCACCAACCAACACTCCAATCTGCCCTCCAACCAGCACACCGTCCAAGGGCAGCCCAACCAATGCACATGACCATCTTCAACCCAGAATCTTGCACAACCAACTCTCCAACCAGCATATTCCTCCAGAGAAGACCTTCCTTAAAGCTTGAACCAACGACCATTTAACACCCCGTACATATCCCTTGAAAGCATATAAAGCCGAACAAAAAACAACACAACCACTCTAGTACTAGCTCCGTGCCAAGCTTAGGGACCTACACCTCCACCAAACCAGCAGCTTCACATACCCAATGCAGACCTAAACCATACCAGGGGATAAAACTTACTACTCCTGATTGTCTAAAGCTAGCTCCTGCAATACATTCCAGAGGACCAAAGCTTATGTTGATTGATATGCCCATTCAAGATCTACCTCAGTACCATCGCCAGCTTCTATGATACTTTGCTTAACATGCTTACACTCTGCTCCAACAAAATTTCACCCATGACTATCAGAGGAACAAAACAACCAACTACATGATTCCATTACCTCCCCATGTCTTAAACCAGCAGAGCTTATTCCTTGACAGATTGTGAGGAAGCTAAATGGGCTTGCTTGCCAGACCCAACACACTACTGGACATCTACGGCTAGATCTCAGCTCCTATAGCCAGCAACACCAAAGGATCTCCAGTAGTGTGTTGGGTTGTCATGAATTGCAGTAAGACAACTAAGGCTGAGAGGAAGGAAGGATAAAAGCAAATATAGAACTATGGAGCAACGCAGAGGCCATTCGAGTTGTCATGAAGATGAAGGGGTCATAACGTTTTTCTTCTCGAACTTCCCAAACGGAGTGGGAGAGGTAGACATGTTCAAGGTGTTTCAAAAGTGGGCTCGTGTGAAAGACGTTTTCATCTCTCGAAGATTAAATAAATGGGGAAGGAGATTCGGTTTTGTGCGGTTCTTCGGAATGAGAGATGTGGGACATCTGGAAAGAGAGCTAGATCAGTTATATGTAGGGAATAAGAAGCTATTTGTGAACATCCCAAAGTACCGAAGGAATATGGAGGAACAAAGCAGGACAGAAGGGAGGCTTCGGAGGGCTCCCTATAGGGCGCGGCAGAATGAAGATAGTCATGCCCACAAGAAAGTCACGGTGACAGGGGGAGAACAGAGAAGGGAGGACATATGGGTGGAGAAGAAAGGAAATAGGTCTTATGCAGAAGTTGCTACTGGTACAACTACGAATCAGTGGAAGGGAGTAAGTTTCAAAAAACAACAATGTGTGTTACCGTGGATGGATAGGAGTGCGGTGGGGAAACTTAGGGGTGGTAAGAACGTTGAACAGTTGGTGGAGGAGTTGGTGACAGGGGGCATAAACATGTTACGTGTAAGAGCTTTGGGGGACAACCTTGTATTGCTTACACCAAGAGAAGGGGAGAAAATGGAGAATTTTATAAAGGTAAATAGTGAGTGGGTTGATTGTGTGTTTGAAAGCATTAAGCCTTGGTCGCTCTCCAGTGGTCCAAGTCATAAATCAATTTGGGTGAGGTGCTACGGATTGTCGCTTCCTCTGTGGAATGAAGAGTGCTTTACCAAATTGATAGGAGCTCTAGCCCCGTCGGCTATGCTGATAGGTATTGATAGCTCTACAGAGTCATGGGAGAATCTAGAATTTGCGAGATTACAAGTTCGAATCCTGAAGTGTGAGAGTGCTAGAATGGAAGAATGTGTGCGAATCAACAATCAGCTATGCAATATTCTAATTGAAGAGGAGAGCCCAGGCTGGTATGGAGGCAGGGGCAAGAACGTCATATCATCCTCTACATCGTCGGAGAATGTATCTTCCTCATAAACTTACATAGAAGAAACAGTTTTCACGAGGATGAACGGTGAGGACGATAATAGATTATAGAGGGAGGAGGAACACTATTCAAAACGAGAAGGGGAAGGAAAAAAGACGGTGGAAGAAGATGATGAACAGTACCCGAATGAGACAAAATTGTTATATGTGGGCTCCTCTTCAAAAACAAAAGGTTGTTAGTGGAAAGGTGAAAAAACCTTAATAAAAGGAGAAAGATATGGGCATAAAGGATTTGTTAATGTTGACTTGATATCTTTCTCTAATGATGACTGTGGGGTAGTTGGGTGCGGCAAACCAATACAAGCTGAGTTGGCAAAATTGGTGATAGAGCTGGAGTGTGGAAATAACTTACCAGTTACATGTGGGACAACGGGCCTTGAAAGAAAGAAAGATGCCCATTTCGTAGGGGGCTAGTCTGTGCACTTAGCCCAGTCAGAAGAGGAAATTGATGGTGCTGGAAAGAAGGTAGATGAAGAGGAGTGTGGCTTAAAGGATGAAACAAGAAATAGCTTGTTGGAGCGCGTAAGCCCGTTAGGGGATCAGGGGCGAGTCCCAGTGGAGTAAAATGATGGGTTCTCCTACACGAACCAAAAGCAGCGGGTCTTGTGTTGGAAAGTGGTTCATCATCTAAGAAAGAGGTAAGCATGGGGGAACAATGTGCGTCTGGAAGAGCAATGATGGGAGCACTATCAGAGCCCCCTTCTGAAGATGGGGGAGTAGTAGAGAAGTGCAAGTCAAACTCACTGCAACGTCTCAGAAAGAAGAAAGGCCTTGGCATTGGGGGGAATCACGATCACACCCGAGGCGATCGGCAAGGATTAGCGAAAGACACTCCCAGGCGAGCATAGTGGAATCACCGTAGCTGTGGGCAATTGGAAAGAAAATTGGTTTGTAGTGCCGAGAAGATGAACAGGAGGTTATTAAAGAATACAATGGTATGGAAGTAAGAGACTCGGAGATGGCGTCTGGCCATAAAGAAGGGAATGATAATAGTGTTTTATGATTATTGTGACCTTCAATATAAGAGGATTGGGGGGAGGTAATAAAACTAGGTACCTGAGACATATTATAGCGAATGAGGGTGCTGATTTTGTGTGTTTGCAAGAAACAAAAGTGAAGACTTTATCTGATGCTAAATGTTACTCTTTGTGTGGGGGCAATAAAGTGGGTTGGATACACTATGAAGGGGAGAATGGAAGTGGAGGAATGTTGTCAATGTGGCATCAAGAAGCCTTCACATATGAAAATCACCTTATGGGAAAGGGGTACATTGCGGTCTACGGCAGTCATGTTAAAGATAATCTAAGATGTGTTGTGGTTAATATCTACGTTGCCTGTAACTTGAGAGATAATAAGACCCTGTGGATGGAGTTATCCAATATCAAATTTATCTCACAAGAGGCGTATTGGTGTTTATGTGGCAATTTTAATGTTATCAGAAGTCGAGCTGAAAGGAAAGGAAGCACGAATAGAGTGAATTACGCAAGTGAGATTAGAGGTTTTAATAGCTTTATTGATGATAATTTGTTGTTGGACACTCCTATTGTGGGCAAAAAATATACTTGGTTTAACTCAAATGGGTCGACAAAGAGTAGAATAGATAGAGTGTTGGTTACAAAGGAATGGATAGAAAAGTGGCCTATGTGCAAACAGTATGTACAACGAAGGGAAGTCTCCGATTACTGTGCCATAGTGGTGAAGTCAACGGAAAAAGATTGGGGACCTAAACCTTTCCGAACTATTGATGCGTGGTTGTCAGAAAAAGGTTTTGGTGAGATGGTGAAGACTAAGTGGAACTCCTATTCAAGCTGGGGGAGAGGGTTTGTGAAGACAAAAGAGAAGCTAAAGTGTTTGAAAGGGGATCTAAAACTATGGAATAAGGATGTGTTTGGGAACATTAACACAAGTAAAAAGAGAATTTTGCAAGATATTGAGGACATTGATTGTCAAGATTGCAATGGGAATATCACGGAAAATGCCAGGCTTAAAAGGTGTGAGCTGTTAAGCCGTCTCAAGGAAATTGATAAAAAGCTTGACTCGCTTACGTGCCAGAAAGCGAGAGCAAGCTGGCTCAAGAATGGGGACTCCTGCACGAAGTTCTATCATTCGACCCTTAGATGGAGAAGACTAAGAAATGAAGTTAATGGTGTGGAGATTGGAGATCAGTGGTGTGAGGAACATAGTACGGTGCGAAGAGAGGCGAAGATGCTTTTTTAGAAGAGATTTACAACGACGAAGGATCTGGGCGTAAGACTGGATGCAGTTGATTTTAAAACTCTCACTGGTGAGGATAATCTGGGTCTTATAGCTGAGTTTACTGAGAAGGAAATTAGAGATGATGTGTGGCAGTGTGAAGGTGCAAAGAGTCTAGGCCCGGATGGTTTCAATTTTAACTTTCTGAAGAAGTGTTGGGAAGTCATAAAAGTGGAGGTTGTGGAAGCCATAAAAGTGAAGGTTGTGGAAGCGGTGAAGCAGTTTCACGAAAATGGGATTATCCCAAAAGGCTGTAATGCCTCTTTTGTTGCTTTGGTACCCAAGGTCAGGGACCCTTCCAGGCTCGAGCAATACAAACCTATTTCGTTAGTAGGTGCTATATACAAAATTATAGCAAAGCTGTTGGCGGAAAGGATAAAGAAAGTCCTACCCTCTGTTGTGGATGAAAGCCAATCAGCGTTCCTGAAGGATAGAGGAATCCTTGATAGTCTACTAATGACTAATGAGGTGGTAGAAGACATAAGGAGAAGAGGGAGAAGTGGGCTGTGTCTAAAGGTAGATTTCGAAAAAGCATACAACTCAGTCAAATGGGAGTTCCTCTATGACATTATTCAGAGGATGGGGTTCCATCACAAATGGATCATGTGGATTTGAGGGTGCTTGGAAACTGCTACTATATCAATTTTAGTTAATGGGAGCCCTACGGAGGAATTTAAACCCTCTAGAGGGCTGAGGCAGGGTGATCCCTTAACATCTTTCCTCTATCTTGTAGTAGCTGAAGGCTTGGTTGGGTTGGTAAGGCAAGCTGTGAAGACAAACATGCTTTTTGGCCTTAAGATAGAAAGGAGGTCGATATGAGCCTCCTTCAGTATGCAGATGATACCTTGTTCCTTTGTGAAAACTCTTTTACAAATGTGGTGACTTTGAAGGCTATTTTAAGGGGTTTTGAGGTAGCCTCAGGTCTTAAGATTAATTTCCATAAATCAAAGCTAATAGGTTTTAATGTACTTAGCAGTGATATTGACTGCTACACAAGGACTCTGAATTGCTCTCAGATGGGAAACAAGTTCAACTACTTGGGCCCAGAGGTAGGGGGAAATCCAAGGAGGAAAAAGTTCTGGGAGCCTGTGTTATGCAAGCTTAAATCACGGCTTAATGTGTGGAAAGAGAGATTCCTATCAATGGCTGATAAAATATGTCTTATCAAGTCCGTTATCACAGCCATACCGCTGTATTATTTCTCTCTTTTCAAAGCTCCAAAGTCGGTATGTAAAAGTATTATCAGCATTTAGAGAAGGTTTCTCTGGGATGGGGAAAGGAGAAAAGACCGGTGGCTTGGGTTAGTTGGAAAAATATATGTAAACCGAAGGAAGAAGGGAGACTAGGTATCAGAGATATACGTAAGTTTAATGCAGCGCTCTTGGCTAAATGGAGATGGCGTTGTATATCAGAAGAGAAAGGGAGGTGGAAGGAATGTTTGGACTCAAAGTATGACCTGGAATATAATGTTACTCGAATTTCGTTGAAATTACAGTCATGGTGGTGGAGAGATTTACGAAAGGTATGTGGGGAGGAAGGAACAGATGGGTGGTTTCAAGAGGAGGTCGGCTAGAGCATAAGGAGTGGAGATAAAACAAGATTTTGGGAGGATGTGTGGGTTGGTAATGCAAATCTCAAGTCCCTATTCCCTAGATTGTACTTAATATCGATGAACCAGGGTCAAAAGGTGGAAGAGGTAGGGGGTGGGAAGACTTGGGGTGGTGTTGGAAACTAAGGTGGAGGTGAGTAAGATTTGAATGGGAGATTCCTTTAGAAAACGCACTTGGTATACTTATATCTAGTGCTTCTGTAAAAAGGGATAGAAAGGATGCCCGGGTGTGGAAAAGCGATGAATCTGGAAGTTTTACGGTGAGATCTGCATATGAATGCCTAGTTAAAGCTGATAGGGGCCCACAGGTTGATGTCTTCAAGTACCTATGGAAGACTAAAACGTTTCCTAATGTGGTGATCACAGCATGGAGGATGTTGTTGGGTAGAGTACCCACTAGAGAGTGCTTGAGAAAAAGAGGGGTGATGCTGGACTCTGTTTCATCTAACCCATGTTAATAACAAACAAAACATGATCTAGAAAGGTTTTTGGATAGCTGCGGTGAGGTGTATTTAGAAACAAAGGAACTATGTGGTTTTTAATTAGGGGTAGCTGATTCGGAAGAAATCTTGCATAAGGCACAACTGAAAACCTGGCTTTGGTTGAAACATACGATGAGTTCCTTTGTTTATTCCTTTCTAGAGTGGTATCTGAACCCCTCATGTGTATCAAAAGTTATAAGTAAATAGGGAGGGGTAAAGTGAAGGTTGCTACTCTTCTCTTAAGTTGAAGGTAGTGAGAAGAAAGAAGAGTGAGGATTGGGATTGGTGGCAGATTAAGCACTCAACAATACAGTGGTGACAGGTTAAAAAAAGAGGAATCATGGTCTGTCTGTTTTCTACTGAAATGCAGCAAAATCATGTTCGAATAAAGCTTGTGCAACAACTTTTGGTTAGGATAAAGTTGCCGTGATGCAGTTGGTAGTGATGCAGAGCAGTGTTGTGGGGTGGAAAGGTTCATTAGAATTTATGTTCTGCTTAATCTCTTGTGTTGTACTGTTGTGGCACTTCTAAGCTGTTTAAGCCGCCAATATCAATTAGAATTGGCAAAGGACCTGTAGATGGTGCTCTATGGGGTGTTTGTGCTGCATTAGGTTGGTGAAGGCAGTTTGAAGGTTATGCTATGAAGAAGGGGAGTCATTATAGAAGAAGTGGTTGAGGGCGTAGGGTGGGTCACAGTGTAGAAGCTTATGCAAATCCACTCAGTGCAGACTCGTTTTTTTAGTGGCTAGACGTGATAGTCTAAGACAGCTGAGGAAGTATTGGAGGAAGAAGCTACTGCCGATGCAGAACAAGTTGTATAGCTGAGTAGAGCCATAAGATGCGTGTACAGTGTAGAGGAAAATCAAGAATTTCGTTCTTGTGAATCACTGGAATTCTTTAGTTCAATGCGTATGCTGCCAAGGTTTTATGCAGCACAAGCCTTGTTAGAGCCTTTGGAACAAAGCCTTTTTTGGATCCTTTTGGAAGCTATAGCATGATGTAGTTGTTTTTGGAAGGTATATATGCTGCATAATAGTGCCTAGCCTGTTGCCTCTGGCTGTTTTTAAAAAAAAGGGTATTGCAGTTTTTCTAAGGGTGTTGTAATTTTGAAGTAGAGGGTAACACAGGTACAGGGTTTGGCTTATGCGGTTCATATGGACAAATCCTACAATGTTATGCAACTATGTGAAGTTCTATGTGCATCATTTTTAAGCTTCTTATGCCTATTTTTGCAACATAGGCCAAGTCCTTGCCAACTCTGCCCATGCTGTCATGCTTGTATTGTTGAGATGTTGCTATCATGGCATCAATGTTTCTATGCAGATTGGAGACTGTAGATGAAATCCAACATTTGTTGCACAATGCTGGAAAGTGCATATTATGTACACCTAGTAGTGTATTGAGCAATCCCCAACGCTATTATTAAGAGATTAAATAGAATTGTTCTGCAGAATTTTTGTGTGCCTAATCTGTGTTTTCAGGTCATTTGTGTAGTCTTTTATGAGTTGGTGGAAGGGGTTGTAAGAATGGATTTTAGCTCAAGAACCCTATGCTCTTAGTTGGTGCTCTTGGTAAGAGGTTGTTGACTCTTATATACAGGTTGGACACTCCTGAAGTGTTACTTTTTAATTTATTTAATTCTTTACTGATAAAAAAATATATATAAAATTTTATATAATTTTACTTATATTGACATTTTAATTTTATACTTATAACCTAAACAAATAAATAAATTTAATACCATTAAAAAGATATCATATATGGTTGCCCACGCCCAAGAGAACTACCTCAAGACAAATACATAAAATAAAAATTGTGTCTAACTTTGTTATGTATAACTTTTGGCTCTTTCACCAAAAAGACGAATTTCTGCTTTCTTTACAACTTAACAAATTTTTTTTTTATCAGTAAAGAAAAAATTTTTAAGTGATAATCTCGAGATTTCTTTATAAATCAATATATAAATATTTATGTAGAAGTAGTCATTTTAATTTCTTTCTAAATCAGTACAAAATATTCAGGTAGAAGTAGTCATTTCTACCGTAGAAGAAGTAATTCCTACTATAGAACTAGTACACAATTCTAAAGAAGATAAATTCTCATCATACATATACCTTTGAACATAGAATGCTGGTTTTTGAGGTAAGGACACTATTGGACTCTTGCTTGTCAACATTAATATAATATCACTCATTGTGGGTCGATCATTTGCATAATGTTCAACACATAAGAGACCAATATGAATACACTTTTGGACTTCCTCATGATCAAATACCTCATTTAATGATGGATCCACTAATTCAAAATATTTGTCATCCTTCCACAACTCCCATACCTGTATGTATTTACTCAAGTTAGTTACAATAATATATATATATCAAGCCAAAAAAACAAACTTACCAAAGCTAATTTTACATACATGTCCAACTAGATTCAAAGGGTGATCATCGCCATAAAAACTTGTGTTTTTTCTTCCACTAACTATTTCAAGCAACAACACTCCAAAGCTATATACA
>Ga0123342_1008991_pt1 | contig 12224 bp, 7 predicted proteins | sample Turbeawhitnodule_FD_89960 | JGI IMG/M metagenome (GOLD analysis project Ga0123342, IMG submission 89960) | Root nodule microbial communities of legume samples collected from Mexico - Turtle bean Mexico white nodule | ecosystem: Host-associated > Plants > Roots > Nodule | place: Mexico: Nepantla... | reverse complement strand
TTTATCCAATTCAGGTTGAGTCAGGCATCGGTTTCAGTTAATGATGTTTGGGGGGCAATTTGGGTTGGAATTGTGAGTGAAATTTGGAAGCATAGGAACTCGATCGTCTTTAATGGAGGAGTGACAGATGTGTTAGAAGTTTTTGCCTCTGCGCAAGTAAAGGTATGGTCTTGGATTGCTGCAAAGTCCCGTGAAGTTTACTTTTCCTATCCCTGTTGGGTTATGGATCCTTTGGCATGTATACGGCTGATTCGGTAAAGCTAGTTAGCATTTGGTTTGGTTGGTCCTTTGTCCGACGATTTTGGGTGCCAAGTTAGAAGTTAGATCCTATGTGTTCTTGTAAAAGGGTTGGACCATCCCTGAAGTGGTCCCCATTTATTTATTTTTTTATTACTGATAAAAAAAAAACGACTTAAGATCATATAACCTTATTTATACTATAATTTTTTTTTTGTTAGATGATGTAATATTACATTAGATTTTTTTTATAACGTTTTTATTGAAAATTTTAATTTGACGGTTAAATGAGCATCATTCAATATTTTGAAAGTAGGACACATATTTTGAAAGTAGGACACGGATGAAGCAACTAAAAATTTGTCGCATCTTTGCAGCTATGAAATCATCCTACTATTGTTCGATGGATAGTAGACCCATGGCTCCCTGATAGGTCAAGATCACAACGTTCATATGCTCCTGAAACTTCAATGCATTTCTTAACAGTGTAATCTAATGGATGCAAGCCTCTAAGAAAGATGTTTTCGACAACTTATTTGTTTTCACGGTAGACTAATTATTATATAAACTTCTAAAAATAACTTATCATAAATTATTCTTAATTTATGAATAAATTATTTTATTGCTTTATAAATTCTTATGAAGAAATTTGTCCAGAACAAACTTTAAGAACTCAATAAATTTGTATACTCTACAATTATTTTATATTTAAAACATCGTATACCAATCACGTTTTGTTCAATTAAACTGGTAAACAACAAGGTTACGAATTTTAGATCGAAATCACATATACTGTCTCTTTTCTATGTTATTTTTGTTTCGAAGAGTCTCACTTGCCTTAATTCTTAGGTGTAGGATTTCTTGTTAATGCAGATTGGTTTTAAGATGCATGATTTTCTATCTCCCAATAAAAAAATAGGTATTGTTAAAATAATTTTTCATTTTTTAATTTTAAATAACAACATTCTCTGTGCCAATTGTTAAGTTCATGAGATGTATTTTAATTGAGCCACAAGTGATTTGATTCCATGAATATCTCTCCATATTAAAGTGATCATCTAACATATATTTTTCATTAATTAGTTATTAATGTTTACTTTAGCCTGTTTTACTCATTCACAGACAGTCTCTAATTAAGAATACAGTCAACAATACAGAACCAATTTATAGTCACAATGCTATTCATTTAACTAGAAACTCTCACTAGCTTCGCACTTTTCATGTAGCTTCACATATCTTCCATATGTTTAAATTAAATCAGGCAAAATCTTTCCTCAAAACAGTATCTGTAAAGTTAAAATTTTGTAAACAAAACTTTGTCGTGTACTTGTATAAGAGCATGTGCATGTAGTATATGTTACGTATGTAAATTAATTTATAATACGAATCGTCATCCTTCCACATGATCGCAAACAAAAAGTGCAACTGGCACCAGGAATTTTGAAGAGCAAGTGGAATGAATAACCATAGCAATTTCCCTTGCCCCACAAGCGCATATATTAATTTCAGAGAAGGAAAATAGTGATTCAGAAATGACTATACTTTACGAGCATCGTCAGTTATTTTGTTTAACTTCCTTCTGATTGTCCCAGACGACTGATCTATGCATAGATACGAAAACACGATGACATCTGATGAATTCTGAACATAGATGCATGATATTAGAGCTAGCAATTACGAAGATCACAGGCATATGTGCTAATAACACAGATGATGTCACGGAGGACAAAGCGGAGAAATAATAGATAACAGAAATTAATAAATAAGGATGGTGGCAGGAAAATGCATGTTGCAGATGGTAGTGATGACATGTAGTAGTGAAGCAAATATCTGCAACTTGTCTCATCTCTACGGAGTTCCATATTGGAACAATTATTACAATGATGGTAGGTTTCAATGTTTAGACACGGCATCTCCGTGTCTACGATGATCCGTTTGCAAATTTGAAGCATCGTTCACTGTCTCTCTCTCTTCTCTTCTCTTCTCTGCTCTGCTATGCGGGGTCACTGTGGTCTGTGGCAGGGTGGCTGGTACCACCTTTGTGACAAATAGGCAGCAGTAATTGCTAGTGAAGCATGGGAGTGCGTTTCATTAAAGTAAATTGCAGGCTACAATTTTTTTGTTTTATTACATTTACTTTCCTCCAAATGAGTCCATATTTTTGGTATCATACATCAATTTTCACATTTACCACCCTCAACAACCACCCTCTCTCTCTCAATTTCTTCAGATGACGCCAAACCGTTCTCAATTTAATCGCTATTCACGATGATAAGACCAAATGGCATGCTGTCACCCTTTTCTTTAACTTGGTCTTGAATTGTGTGATGATGTGTTAATTAATAAAGAACATCACTTTTTAGAAGGACATGCAATCACAAAACCTTCGCCGGGTTCTTTGGAAGTTTCAAAAATTTGCTTCAGATTCTAATGCTAGTGACATGGGTAAATGCGCGAGCTTACTCTACCTTGAGTTGACATTCTCACTTTTTTTAGAAAAAAAAAACTGGTTGGAAAATGCCAGTTTAAAATAATTTGATGAAGGATCACGAATTAATGATTTTATATCTGACAGAAAGTTCGCAGAGAAAAACTGATTATTGTAACTGGATTATGCCATGAAGTTGTTCTTACGTATACGTGTTGTCCTGTACACATTGATATGGAAATTTTTCGACTCAATGCAAAGGTTTCCCAGTATGTAAGGTAACAATTACAATATCATTTATCACAAACAAAAGTGTGTCAACTCATTTTTTTTTATCAGCAAAGAGTGTGTCAACTTATATAATGCTCTTATAGATCCCACGATAACGTCAGCTAATAACTCGCCTGAATTGTTACATATCCATAGTGTTAAACCATTTACATAATCAAACTAAACTAGGGTTGTGCTGTTCTTCAAAAAAAACTATAGGGTTGACAAATCAAACTATATATAAAAACTATACTGATTTTGTCAAAAAAAAAAGAATCATCTGAAGTGTTTTGTTAAACCTAAACTGAATTGTTTTAAGAACTGAATTAAACCAAACCACAAAAACTGAATTAGTTTTATATAGAGAGGTTAATTACCTACAATGTGAGTTAAAAACATACAATTTAACTCCAAAGAATTATTTAAGTTCAAAACAAGTGAGTTTAAATTTGAGAAAACAGTTTTCCAAACAAAAAACATTCCGATTCGGACAAACTATTTTCTAGATACGTTCAAACCAACTTTTTGTGAGTTCGATTTAGTTCTTACACAGTTTAGTTTTTCCAAGTTTTTAATCACCCCCAAAAGGAACTATGAAGACATAGGGAGTATAAAATTGTATTATAAATGGTACATTCATTACTTCCCACAAAATGTGATTTTATTATGATATAAGTATTAAATCAAATATGGCATAACATAGTTGGTAGGCAGCAACCATTGTGAAGGCACATTGACATTTAACATTGTTATTTTGTTTCATATCCATGCTTAGAGATTTGGTAGGCTTACGCGGATCTAGATAAGCCACTGAGCATCTTTGTACATACCAACTTAAATTCAAGCATATAACTATCTCGATCATTTATGGGCCTGCAACACAAAATAAATGGGAAAGTGGGACAAAATTTGAAAACATATACATTTAAAATGAAAAGAAGTTAATAGGCCGGGTCCTTTCTAAGAAAACTTCATTCATTTCCCAATCTGAGAGCACATTGATGACCACCCACGAAATGTATGAGCAAAACATTACTGCTTTTTCACCTAAACCTCTCATCTTTCTCTCTCTTTCTTTCTTTCTCTCCGGTATTTGTTCATAGTGGGGTGATGAAAATCGAATCAATTGCTAGGGTTCTTGGTAATTGTGCATTCATAATGGGATGGATGTTGAGGCCAAAATGAGTCCCACAGGTTTGATTCTCTGTTAGATTTCCATACCCCATCCTAGATGCCATGTCTCCATCCCCTTCCCTTTGACTATTGGAGCCTATATTCGGTGCAACCCTCCTTCCCATGTTTATTTATTTCCCGACATATGATTGTCGGGAAATATTAATGTAATACTAATACAAAACCATTTTCATCACATATTAACCACTTCTTCATCTCTGTAAACGCAACTACCCAATACTACAAGTTCATTTCACGTCCACGTTTTTTCAAGTTCCAGAACCACGGCTTTCCCAACCATCTATTTCTCATTTATTTTAAACAACCCTACTTAGATACTATAGTACCATGATGAAATGCCCATTTATCAGAAAATACTACTACTGCTGCTTCATAATTAATATTAACGTACACGGTATATAAATTTGTCCTTCTATAGTCAAAAACTATATATCTTACGTTGAAGACAACAGTTTATACAAATTGATAAATCATAGAAATATCAATCTGCGAGGATCAAATCACCTACATGCAATTTGCTATATGAATTTTTGGAAAAATGCAGTTGTCCTTATTTCGAAAGCCATGGCATTACAATTACGTACACAATTGTACTTACGAACTTTTATTCTAAACCTAGCATGCATGAATATATGAGTTTTAGAGGGAAAGAACCGTAATTTTTCTTTCTAGCAGCAGTAACAATGAACATTGGACATGCTTATTTATGGCTGATCAGGAGTGGTGCAACTATCAACAGCTGTTACAAAAATAATATCAGCAGAAGAACACTCTAGAAGTAGAAGCTGAGAAAAATATGCATCCGCTTGCTTTATACTGTCCATTAGTAGCTACATAAATCAATAATCTGTAGCTATTGCGTCAAAAAGAAAAAGGGGTCTGCCATTTTCACGTGCCACCTTCCACTTATAATAGAATAAATTTTATATCGTAATTGTTCTAGTTAACGAAAGATGAGACAAAGGGGGTGGACCTCGCCACTTTTTCCTAATCAGTACATGTTTCTTACATCAAAACCAACAGAGAGTGATAGATGTAAATGTGTGGCCCCAAGTTGTATATTCCAGCTCAGTTATTATGAGACTAAAAGAAATCAAAATCTTATACTACGTACTTTGGTTAGAATAAAACAGTAAAGTGTTTGTTGGACTGCGTATTTTTACTTTTTTATTACTTTAATAAAATGGCGAGTAAAACTGGTTTGATTAAGTTTTTCTTATGTGAAAATGTGTAACTCTAGTTTGAATGCAATTGATGGCAAATGGCTATCAAATAAAACAAAAAGAAATGTATTATAAGTTTCTCTTTTTGTGATAGCGACTAGAGAAATAACTAACGCTTTTGCTTGTTTAGATTAGCCATGGAATGTTTCAAACCTAAGGGGAGTTTTGCTGTTTCCATCCTTTTTCCCTTGTTTCCTGCATACCCTTCTTAGAACTTTCTCTTTTCTATCGAGTTAACAACTTTGGATGTAATTAGGCATATCAGTGAATAGAGTATATTTCTCAGAAAGAGATGAATGTTTAGTCAAAGAGATATTGTAATAGCCTATGGAAAATGTAATCTAAACGGGAAGGTCTTTACTTACTCTTCACAAGAGATCTAAACAGAACTGATTTCTGCCATGTGTAAAAATTGGTTCATATAGCGTAAATTTTACAACAAAAAATGGAGCTTTCACTTTCAATTCTCAAGAGGACAAATGCGTAGACAGTGTGGGTCCTTTTAATGTTTTTCTTTTGTCCGATGTACGTAGGTCCTCTAAATTTGTATATGTTTGGAGACAGCAATGGTTTTTAATAGAAAGACATGCTTCTTGCAAACTAACAAATCTCAGACTTTGGACCTCTCTTTTATTTATTTATTTATTTATTAGTTGTCTTAAACATATGGAGAAACAGGATTTGCCTTTCTCAAATTCATATCGAATCACATTTAGAACCCATAGTTTTAAAATAGATTTTTTTTAATAAAATTATTTTTTTTATAAAAAAAATGAAAGTAATAGAAGGTACAAAGGGGTGCCTTAACCTAGAGATAAAGTTCCAGACTTATTTCCCAAAAAACATAAATTCTAAACAGACCTACTACATCCATTATTTATAAAAAAATTCCAATAGTTTCAGCTAATCCGATAATTTCTATTTAAAGTTTTGCATCTATAGTATATGGCTTAACTCTTCTTCTCCGTGAAAAGAAAAATTGTCATAACAAAACTGAGTATTTAGTGTTAATTGAGTATTTAGTGTTAATTGCTTTTACAATCCAAAAAATTTAAGGCTCTTAAAAGAAATTGGAGTCTGCAAAACATGAAAATATGTATTCAAAACTGACCAGGCTGAGAGCAGTTAGGAATAAAAGCAAAAACATCATGTAAATGGTACATAATTCATATCCAAAACATAATTTTTTTATCAAGAAAATAAATAAATTAACATTTATTTTCTTTGTTTTATTTGAAAATACCATATTAACTAAAACTTAAATAAAAGAATTATAAAAATAAAATAAAGTATAAATAAAAAATAAAGAAGATCAATGTCACATTATTAAAAATATAAAAAAAATGAATATTATTTACTAAGAATATGAGAAAGGTATATGTCACCTTATTAAAAATGATACATTCAAAACTAAAAGAATGTTAATATCATTTAATAAAAGAGATTAATAATATTTCTAAATATTACGCCAATCACCATTTGAAAAGCAAATACTATTTCACTTTTAACATTTTACGAACAATCTTGAGTGAAGTCAGTAAGTTTTCTTAGCCCATTTCCATTGACCAATTATTTTACTTTACTGGATTAATATTTGTTGAAAGAGAAGAAAAACAATACAATGGATCTTAAGATTGTTTATATAGACTACACAACAAAATCTATTTTATACTTTATACAAGTCGCTGACAATAAAAATTATATGTTTATGAATTATATTTTCATATATCTTATTACAATCAGATATTATTATAATTATAAATATGCTAATTAAAAAAGGAAACAAAGTAAAATATTTTAAAAAATAAATCTTAAAAAATTATATAAGATGCTCTAAAAACAAATAATATTGAACAATTAGTATTTTTGTGAGAGTGTAAAAACAAATAATCATTTAATTTGTTGTCAAAGACGAGTTTAATTTGTAAGTCAATTTAATCCACCTTAAATTTGGGTGAAATTAAGTTGAAGATGAAAAATCGCCTAAAAAATCACTTAACTACAAGATAATATTAAATTAATTTTCCTGGAATTAATAAATAAAATAATATTAAAATATGGAAAAATTAAAATGAGGAAGTTTGAAGAACATATTAATGTATCATTTATAATTATTTCTTATATATAATTTTCAATTTAAAAAAATAACTATTTTAAAATTTGGATAAATCGATTCATTTTCCTATTAATATTTCTAAAGTACATTTATTTGATGAGTAGGATAAACCCACTCAAATATAAGATAGGTAAGAATGGAAATTTAACAATACTATTTTCATATAACTATAATTTTACAGTTTTTTTATCAGTCCAAACATTTAATTGGATCAAATAATAGAAAAGAAACTTAACTTTTATTTTCGTGTAACTATTTGTATCATTTTCATTTTTATTAAAGAGACAATATAATGATGTTGGTATTATATAACATTTTTTCACAAAAGTTTATCTTCTCTTTAGGTATTTTTTTCACTTTTTCCACGCTTTTGGCTTTTTAATCTTTCTTTTTTCGTTCTTGGTATTTCATATCGAATGGGTTTTTCATCTCAAACAAACGAAATTTTAATGATAATACATACATATGTACTTATGGGCTGGTGAGGGACTAGCAGGCCCATATGTGTGCATCCAAAAATTCTCATTATTTTTAAAAGCACAATTCTTGGTTGAAATCTTATATTTTGAATTTCTATAATAACGAATATAATAAATGCCGATGAAAAAACGAGTATAATAAATATAATTATTAAATTGTTGGGAATAGTATTTTTTTTTAACAAATGTAAATATAAAAGATAATTTCAGATATATTTCTTAAATGACATTTGATGTTATTTATGGTCACATGTCATGTGTTCACGGTTATTTTTCACATCAAACCATCCTTTTGAGGTGACATGTGATTTATAATTGTGTAAATGTGTTGGTTTTATATCTACCTTGGCAGAAGCATGGTCCATCTTAAAATTAATCTGACCAGGGTTGGATGTAAATTTAACGCATTGTTTTGTTGGATTGATGCGTTGTTGCAAGGAAGACCGATATAAATGCAACACCTCAAAAATTATTGAAATTTAATATACCATATCATATAATTAATATATATATATATATACTCACAAAAAAATTATTAAATATTAATTAATTTTAAATAAAAATAATTAATTATTATATTTAATAAGTTATATATTATTTTATATCATTTAGGTATTTTTGGAACATTTTTTTGTTAATGTCTGAACCATACACTGACTTAACTAAGCTTTTTCTCAGATCTCTTTCACTTTTTTTGATCAGCAATGACAAATATATAAATACGAATCACTTTAGGGGTGGTACAACCCATTTACAAAAGTAAAAACATAGACCACTCTAAAACCTAAAGAGGTATCACAGAATCATTCGCATACACACCATGGGTTCCAAACACCAACTGGATAAAAAAACCGAAGCAACTCGAAATTTTGCAGAAATCCAAGACCAGACCTTTGTTTGCATCAAAGTAGAAACTTCCGACGCGTCAGTCACTCTCCTATTGAAAATAACCGAGTTTCTGTGAATCCAGATTTCCTCCACGATCCCAACCCAAATAGATCTCTCTCACTTAAGACACTATAGTTTGCATGAGTCATAGAGCTCTTTAGTTAAATATTGTTTGAAGGAAGAGTCTTTAATCAACAAAGGATAATAATTGTTTCTTTCAATTAAAATTGACTTATTTGCTCCCAAATCTAAGATCTCTCACTCGATTTATACCTTAACCCTTAAGTGAGATATGTAAAAAACAAACGTTTTTGCATAACACCAAGACTAGTTTAAAATCAATTCAAAATCCATTTTAACCAAAACAAACTATCAAAAGCAAGTTCAAAACATAGTATTTTGACTAACAAAACTTATTTTGATCCTTCCAATTTTTGATCCTTCCAAGCTATTATAAAGTTCAAAATCAATATAAATTCTCGAACACACAAAATTCCTATTTCTACACATTAATCATCAATTCAAACATACCTCAATTACAACTAAATCAAATTCTTCTACCAAGTTTCAAATAATCAATTTGGAAAAGTTATCGCTTCTAGCACACACAAATACTAAGTAAATATAAAATGTTATCCATAACTCAATTAATTCTTACAAAATTATTATTTAAGTTATAATTAAAATCAATTATATGTTGATTAGATGATGATTTTGATAATGTATGATCTTTTGGTAATGGTTTCTCTCTCAATTGTTTGTTATCATATTAGGGGACAATTTTTTTAAGAGTTCATTCTAAAAACTTAATCTATTTTTTTATAATTTTATTCATCCAAATCACGAATGATTATTCTATAGTCTCAATTTATTTTTCACTTATTTTCTTCTCTCATAAAGCTAAATGACATATACAAATAAATAACTCAAATCAGTTTTTTATTTATTATATTTCATTTTACTACATGTATTTTATTATTGTTATAATAAGTATTTATTGTTGTTTTTCTGAAATTAAATTGTTGCTGTAAATTATTATTTTTGTAATTCTTTTTCTATATCACAAGCACTTATAGTTTGGACACATGTAACTTTAATTTGCGTTACATGCTAATTTTTATATCTATTTTTTTTTTCTCTAGAGATATTGCATCACTTTTACAATATATTTGTGTAAAATATAATCCATCCATTATTTCCTCAAATATCTAACGTCACAAAACTTCAAACTATCAATTTTTATATGGGATACTTGGTATTTTATTCATATAATAATAAATTTATTATATATTATATTATAATGGTTTTTTATAGTTTGAATTGGTCACATACATATTAAAAGACTCGTAAAATTGACATAAAATAAAAGAAGTTAAAATTATGTCCAAAATTAACTCAATCATCCTAAGACTGACTTTGCAAGGTTTCACGGGGTGTCTTAGATCGATTAGCTAGAATTTCATATTGCTATTATGTTATCAATAAAAACAATAAAACAAAGCAATATTTCAACTTTTGTTTCTGGATTCGCACGGAGTCATTTTTTAGTATCTATGAATCTCTTCAGACCTTCCCAAAATACTCTCTAATCAAATCATATTTTTCCTATAAATATGAGGGCCTTATGTTGGAAATGATAAGTTGTGATAAGCATAAACAAACTAGAAAAGAAGGATTTTCCTCTTTAGTCGTCCTTAACCAAAAAAATTTGGTGTTTATTGTGAGACAACGTAAACCTTTTTCCACTACCAACTTTTTGTTACCCACCTAATCCCATATAGAAGCTCCAACCAAAATTCGAAAGGTAAGGTGAGCAGAAAATATAGGAAATAATAATTATCAAATTATATGTAATTATTGTATGCAATATTGTACGATATTGTACCCAATTATATGCAATTAATTTAATAATAATACAATCACATGATTAATATCCTACCTAATTACATTGTAATTTGGAGAGAGAAACTCCCTATATATTTTCTATACATGAAATGATGTAACCATACACACATAAGATAATAAAAAAACATCTCTTCTTCTTACCATTTTTTTTATCATTTTCTATATGCTATCAGAGCACCGATCTTGTTGCATGGATTTGTCACCTGGGCATCATCGATAGGGGAGAACATTGTATGTCGATTCAACAAATCCCTTAATGGTCTCAAACAAGCATCTCGAACATGGTTTTCAACATTTTCTCATGTGATTAAATCAGTAGGATTTCAACATTCCAAAACAGATTACTCTCTATTCACAAGACAAAATAATTCATCATTTACTGCCCTTTTGATTTATGTGGATGATATTCTTTTGACAGGAAATGATTTGACAGAAATTCGTGTTAAAGATTGTCTATTACAAAAATTTCGCATTAAAGATCTTGGAGATCTCAAATATTTTCTATGGATTGAATTTTCCTGTTCCAAAACTGGTATTTACATGTCCCAAAGAAAATATGTGCTTGATATTTTGCAAGATACAGGACTCACAGGCGACTTGTGGGACGGCTGATATACCTCACGGTTACTCGGCCTGACATAGCATTTTCGGTTCGGACCCTAAGTCAATATATACATGATCCACGGAAACCTCATTGGGATGCCACAATTCGAGTCCTAAAGTACATTAAAGGATCACCAGGACAATGATTGTTATTGCCATCCGAAAACAATCTGACATTGACAGCTTATTGCGACTCATACTGGGGAGGTTGTCAAACAACTCGGAGATCAGTATCTGGGTATTGCATTTTTCTTGGTTCTTCTATTATCTCATGGAAGTAAAAAAAACAGACAAACGTATCAAGATCATCAACGGAAGCAGAATACCGCGCGATGACGAATACTTGTTTGGAGATAGTTTGGTTTCAATATCTTTTGCAGGATTTAAATATGCCATGTAACTTGCCAGCTCAACTTTTCTGTGACAATCAAGCGACATTACATATAGCAGCAAACCCATTATTTCATGAACGCACAAAATACATCGAGATAGACTATCACATTATGTGAAAAAAATTACAAGCTGGGATAATCAGTCCTTCATATGTACCGACACAGTATCAGCTCACATATATTTTTACGAAGGCACTGGGCAAGGAACAGTTTTTGACGCTACGACACAAGTTGGGGGTTCATGATCTTCACTTACCAACTTGAGATGAGTATTAAGGAAATAATAATTATCAAATTATATGCAATATTGTACCCAACTATATGCAATTAATTTAATAAAGATAGAATCTCATGATTAGTATCCTACCTAATTAGATTGTAATTTGGAGAGAGAAACTCCCTATATATTTCCTATACATGAAGTGATGTAACCATACACATAAGAGAATAAGAAACATCTCTTCTTCTTACCATTTTTTATCATTTTCT
>Ga0123342_1008990_pt1 | contig 12224 bp, 7 predicted proteins | sample Turbeawhitnodule_FD_89960 | JGI IMG/M metagenome (GOLD analysis project Ga0123342, IMG submission 89960) | Root nodule microbial communities of legume samples collected from Mexico - Turtle bean Mexico white nodule | ecosystem: Host-associated > Plants > Roots > Nodule | place: Mexico: Nepantla... | reverse complement strand
TCAATATATATATATATAATTTTATTTTTTATAAAATATAAATATATATATATATATATATATATATATATATATATATATATATATATATATATATATATATATATATATATATATACACTCAACCTCTTTAAAACATTTCAATTCTTCCATAAGAAATAGCTTGGGGTGTAAAAAAAGTTCATCATTCATAAAATTTTTAAATTTCATCATTGATTTGAAGGTAAATTACCTATATTTGATGGTATATAACTTACAATAAATTTAGTTATAAAAAATAAATAAAAAATTACAAGATTTGCATCCACTTATATAGTATTTATTTCTAGTTGATATGAGATTTTCAACACAATCTCCTGATACTGAATCTACCAACTCATGTGTGAGAACTAAACATGGTGGTCCGTGATCGTTTGATGAAGACTTGAAGAGTAAATTCTTAAGACTATTTTCCTTGTGTTGTAAAAAAGAAGGTAATTTAGAGTCTTGTGGAGAGTGGTTTAATGGTAGATGGTTGAAGTTCACCTGGAGAAGGTATGTTTGATTGGGAGAAAAATCAGGTAGGTCTCCTGCTACAAGAGGTGCATGGAAAGGTCCCCTAATCTTGGATTATGAAGACAGTTGGGTTTGGAAGGATAGTAAGGATAGTGGGTTCACGGTAAAATCTACTTATGATATTTTAAGAGGTCCTTTCGAGGGAGTTAGTCTGTTTGTTTCTCTGTGAAAGACTTATGCCTTGCCTTCAGCCCAATTCACTGCATGGAGAGTGTTGCCCAATTCGATTGCTTCTAAAGACAACTTGGAAAGACGTGGGGTTGCAATTGTTAGCAACCTTTGTTGTTTTTGTAGGGTGAAAGTGAAGTCAACAAGACATTTGTTCTTCGAATGCAGGGTTGCTTGGCTAGTTTGGAATAAGTGCTATGCTTGGATGGGGTTAACGTCAGTAGATCATCATGACCCTGTATCACACTTCTCGCATTTTAATTTATAAAATGTTCCTGTTCAGGTAAATGTGATTTGGGAAAGTGTTTGGATTGCAGTTGTTGGTGAAATTTGGCAGCACGGGAATAAGTATACTTTCAAAGGTGGAGTGATAGATCATTCAAAAATATTCACCTTGGCCCAATTAAAGGTATGGTCTTTGATAACGACTAAATTTGTTCCTGCTTGTTTTTCTTATTTTGAGTGTCCTGGCCTGTATGTTTTCGATTAAGCAACTTTGAACTTTGTGCTAGTTTGTTCTTGTAGGAAGGGTTTTTAGTTTCTTCTTTTGGTTGGGTTGTTTGTTTTTCTGTAATATAGTATGGTATAGGAAAACTGGAAGGGGATTGATGGGTCTTGTTGTGTTATGTCCTGTATAAGGGTTGGATCACCCCTAAAGTGATCCATATTTATTTATTTTTTACTTGTTGATAAAAAAAAAGATAGGAGTTATGATACATATTAAGGAGTAGGCATGGGTTGGAGTATACCTATAGTACTCCCATTTATATCATTTTTTAAATGCTAATAAAAAAATAACTTTAAATCTAATTCAATCATATAAAATAGATTCATAAAAAATTATGTTTACACTCATTTATATATAAAATTGTCTTATTTCTAGTCAATTTGAGATCTTCAACATTATCTTTAAATTTTATTTTGAATTATTAATTTGACATTGTGTTAATAATTATTTTATATCATAAAATTACAATATTTAGAAATCAATTCATTTTTTTTTACTCGATTGGAACTAAATTATATTATTTTAAGATTAAATTAACAGTATTTTATCTTTCATTAAATAACTAAATATGTACTATTACATAATTTATTCTATCTTAATTTTTCTTTCCTTCTTTCGGTTGTACTAACTGACATATAAATTGTTATACATGGGTGACATTTTAGAAGTTATACAAAAAAATATGAAAATAACTCAATTTGGGTGAAAAACATGCAAAATTTTCTTCAATTTTCTTTATAAATGATTGAAAAATTTTATTTTCTAAAATAAACTTCACATTTTTGGAAAGTCAAGTTGATAGTTGATGAGCAAGCTTTGAATTTTTAATAAAAAAATATGATTCATTTATCTCATTATTTATTCGAGCTGAACACAAAAAGCTACCAAACATGTGCACCAACATAAACAAAACAAGGACTAGGAACGTGAACAAATTGTATAAACCTAAACCACCATGCTTAAACATTATTATTTTTTAAATTAATTATTGGTAGTTATTGCCACCTAATACTCAGATACTTCACGTCATGTTATGGAGATTAGTGTGGAATGAGGACAAAACATTTTTCTCCTTTAGATCAAGGTACAAAACAAGTAATAACTATATCACTGCATTCCTTTGTTTATTATTCTTAATTAAATAACTAAATTTATTAAAAACTAATGAAGTATTTGATTAGTTATTAAAAACTATATGTTGTGTATAAAAAAAAGTTCACACAAACAAAATAACTTAATTGAATATTGAAGATTATGTTGTGAGCGTCTAATAATAATCGGTCAATACATAATAAAATTAATAGGGATATTTAAGGAATATACTAATTCTTATATGTGTCAAAGATTGTTTAATGACGATTTAGTAATATGTAACTTTGTAGTAGTATGTAAAGATCATCTAATGGTTTATGGAGATTGTATAATGATTTGTACAAATCGTCTAGTGCTTTTTAGGGTAACGTGTAACGATTTTTAGTGATTATCTTTGTTTTGTTGTATGCTTGAGGAGCTATTATTCTCTTTATGTATATATACTAAAAAAATCATGAAATAGAAACTAATTTTATAGACAAGAAATAATTAGTTGTTATAGTGACTAAATTAAAAATCATTTAAGAGACTAACAAAATTTTTGTTTCTAAATTAGTTTCTGTTATTGTTAGATGGTTTCTAAATTGGTATCTAATTAACAACCAATTATTTAGATTCTAAATTTGGTAGCAAAAACTTTGATTGTTAATTAAATACCAATTCAGAAACCATTTAACAATAATAAAAACTAATTAGGAAACTATAATCTTTTTTAGTTTCTAAAATATTTCTAATTTAGTCACTATAACAACTAAAATCTTTAAAATTGATTTTTATTTAATGATTTTCTTACCGTGATAATTAAGAATATTTCCTTAAATGTGTTTTTCTTTCACTCTATTTTTTAGAAATGTATGCTTTTTTTTTATGCATGTGTCTGTAACAAATGCTTATTTGATTATTTTCTCGTCTTTATTGATATGTTCGGTTGTAGTTTCAACAGAAATATCATATTCAATAACAGTAAATTTTAGGTCTTTGAAGATTTTTTTCCACAATCAATTTATGAATATCTTTTATCCAATATACATATTAATTTATTAAAATATATTAACTTATTTTTAGAGGGAATATATTAATCATAATTATGGCTCATTAAGAAACTTTTTATAAAAAAAAAAAACTAGGGGACATAAATTAGCAAACTTCCATAAATATTTCTTAATGCACACCTACTTTCTTTCTTGAAGAGGTGTGCAACAATTATATGTCAAAATATAATTTAATATTAAACGTAATTCCAATTTATTTTACACACTTTAAGAAAAAGAGTGGGTAACCACATAAGAAACTTTTATATATAAATAAAAGCAATTTTGAAATCAAAAGTGGAAAGCAAGTAGGATTAGGTAGAGAATTTGACAGCTCTCAAAGAATGATGAAGCCACCATTGTAGGGCCACACTACACAAATTCCATTAACAAATATTGATGAATTTACATGTACATCAATCCAAAAAAAGTAAGGTTGTGATATCATATCCAATCAATGGTTTTTTTTATTAGAATATATTTAAATTTGTTATTCTGCTGTAAAAAATATCTCTCTTCAGTTAATTTTTTTAACGTTTGACCTAATTATTCTCATAATTGATCCTCGTACATTAATGTATTGTTGTACTAAAATTTCCTTTGTTTAGTTGTTTCAAGTTGTTCCATTAAATTCTGAAGATCTTTCACCTTGGTGTGTGTGGCTCGGGTAGAAGAAGTATTCATCGATGACCAAGCTTAAAGACATTTTAAGGTGTTCTTGATTAAGAAAATATTTTTTTATTAGTGACACTTTTAGAAGACAAAATAGGATTATGTCATGACAATGTAAATTTGTTTTACACTATTACTCAATTACAAACTATGATTTATTATTATTTTTTTTATCAGCACTATGATTTATTATAAATTTATTAATTTTGACTTGAACATAGTCAAAATCTTTTGCTTTGCATCTAATTGGAAAATTTTCAAAATTGAAATATCTTGTTGATTTGCCAACATGTTGGCAGAGATTCTCATTGTGAAGGGGAGGTTTCAAAAATTTTCAGAGTTTGAACAAAGTGAAGAGTGTTTGAGTGTTTCTTCATGCACCTCTATATTTTTCTCTCACCTTCATAAATTTTTGTATTTCTAAAAATATCTCTTTGTAATATTTTGGATTACGTAATCCAGAAATCTTTTTTTCAAATTCATAATTAACTTCCAGATTATATAATCTGGAAGTTTTTTTCAGATCCATATTAATTTTTTGAATTACATAATCTGGAAGTCTTTTTTAGCTTCCAGATTATGTAATCTGGAAATCTTTTTTCAAAAGCGTGTCCGGATTACATAATTCAAAAGTTACTCTATGGGAGTGGCACAAGAAGGATAAAAAGGTATTTTCATATTTTGTATTGGGGTGGCAGAAGAACATATGGAGGTACAGGAAGAAACAGTCCGAAAATGAATTTTCGGTTATAGTTTTCTCTCATTTGTTTGCCTTCCTCTCACCCAACTCATTTCCTCTCAAACTAGTTGATCCATTCTTATTTCGGTGTTGACTCTTTCTTCCTACACCTCCATACCTTCTTGTGTCACCCTCATATTAAATGTGAAAATATCGTTTTATCCTTTTTTTGTGTCACCCCCATACATAATCCGAAAGATACTTTTGGATCCGAAAGTGTTCTTTAGATTTATAAAATTCAAAACTCTTTTTTGGATTTGAAATAAGCCTATGGATTATGTAATCTGGATATATTCCAAATTACATAATCTGTAAGTCAATCTCATATTTAGAAAAGACTTCCGGATTATATAATCCAAAAGCTCATCAAACATCTGAAAGAAAAAAGACTTCCAAATTACATAATCCAGAAGCTAATTTTATGTATAGAAAAGACTTCCGGATTATGTAATCCAGAAGCTAATCACAAAAGACTTCCATATTACATAATCTGTAAGCTAATTCTGAATATAGAAAAAAACTTATTATGTAATCCATAATATTAAAAAAAAAAAATTGGAATAAAAAAAAATTATGGTTTAAAAAAATTATGGGTTGGCACAAGAAGATATAGAGGTGCAGGAAAGTGTTTCTTTCTATCAAAATTCTTTCCGCACCTCTCCAATTTTCAAAATGACTATATTTTCAAAATGACTATACTTTTATTTTGAATGATTTTCCTATGACCTTGATTTCCTTTTTACCCCTTCAAAACTAAGTAAGCTTCCTCTTTTCATCTTCTTTCTTCTGTGATTACAGCTATAAGAAAATTATATCGTCTTTCCTTCATGGTTTCAAAGAGAGTTTGTCTTGTAGAGGTTGGAATTTTGCAGCATTTTCTCATAAAGAAAGCTAATCAATTCAAGAACCAATAACTCACCTTTTATTTTATGGGCAGCTTTTATTATCCTACTAATCTTTATAATGTAATTAAATAAGAAATTTAAAAAAAAGAATAATTCATTCTCATAAAGAATTTTAAATATTTTATAAAAAAAACATGATATTTGTAAAATTTTATAAAGAATTGAGTTATTTAAAATTAGATAATTTCAAATTTTAAGAACCAAAAATTTAAAAATTTTCCCATTTTGAAATATAAATCAATTTAAAATGAAATCAATTCAATTTTATTTTATTCAAATGTCTCATTAACGATTAAATTTAATTTTCTATCCAAACACAAGGTTAGATTTGTGATTATTCTCTAGTTAGATGAACTTATGTTTGAAAACTCTTTTCTAATTACTTTTTACTTTTACTTTTAAAAACTCTTAAAACAGTGAGTGGATTTATTGATATACTATAATTTAACTTTATTTCTTGTCAAATATGAACTTCTAAACACACCTCATACTCAAAATTGGAATTTTAAGCGTGGAACTAGAAGAATCCAATAGACTGACACAACACCTTAATAATTATTATCTTAATAGTAAAATTTAAGTTTAATTCAACTTTACAAATGACTTAATGAAATTTCAATCTCTTATATACTATTATATAGTATAATTTGATATCTTAAACAAAAATATTTACCTTTATAATCCTTGATTATGTATACATTTTTATTTTTTACATTTTAATTACTTTCATCAACAAATATGTTAAATTTATAGTTCAATTGGACAAAAAATCAAATAAAACATAATATGATTGATTTATAGGTTTCACCATTAACATCATCATAGAAAAAAACTAATTAATGGATAAAGTAGCTTAAGCCTTCCATCTTCAAAGTTAAAAACCATGACACTGAATCACCGCTACACTGTCACCTACAAATTTACACTCACAAAACAAAATGCAAGAATAATGAAATAAAAGTCAAACTAAAGCCTAGAACATTTAGAATTTTGACAAGAAAGAATTACATAAAAGATCATTGAAGTTGAACACGGCATAAAAGATCATTGAAGTTGAACACGGCAGCAAGTTATTACCACCACAACCAATAACTAGGATATCACTGAAAATAATGCTTGGTTTTCTTATTCTAATTGAGTTTTGAATCCTTTGGCGTGTATAAGGTTGGTCTCTTAATGTCCTTTTTGTGTTTTTTTTAAGATTGTATCTTTGTGAATCTGGTAAGGTTGGTCTCTTAATGTCCTTTTTGTTTTTTTTTAAGATAGTATCTTTGTCAATCTGGTAGGCTATTCTAGTTAGGAGAATGATAAAGTGTATTTTTGTATAAGGATTGAACCACCTTGAAATGATTTCCATTTATTTATTTTTTATTACTGATAAAAAAAATCACTGAAAATAACTCACCATGTTCATACCCTTTCAGAAACGAAAGGAACTCATCTCAACAATATGCAATCACCAACAGTGGCAGAAAAATATTTGAAAAAGCAGGAGCAAGGAACAGACAAGGAAAACATGTATATGTCCTAGTTTATCAATCAATGAACTAAGATTTCTACGAATGACTTGATTCATCAGCAGCCTTCAATATATTCAAAGAAAATAATTTCCTTTTCCTCCTAGGAAGAGAGGAACTGCATGCAAAAAAAATTATGCAAAACAATTGATTATAAATAGGGCAAAAGCAAATATCCTTACAGGTTACCATTACCAGGATTAAGGATCCCTAGGAGATGGAAAGGAAAGAGACATATAAATTGGTACAGATAAGACTTCAGACCTTCCATTCCCCATATCAGCAGTTTCCTCTATAAAATGGCACAAAGAAGACTTTAAAATCCTCAATTCACCACATCACTATTCTCTGTATCAGGTCCTGTATCCCAAATAGAAAGCAAATAAGGTCAGAAGCCTTTCACTCAGACACATCATTAGCTCTTCCACAAATATTATAAAATAAAGTGAATGTGCAGTGAAACGTGTACAAACACCCTGAAGACTGAACAACTATCAAACTGAGATTTAAGCAACTCTACTGAAATGCATTGACTTCAAATCTTTTAACTGGCCCGACACAATAATTTTGTAAAGACAAAATGAAACTTAAATCCAGTAGTAAAATAGGTGAGATGATTTTACAGGAGAATATTGGGAAAAAAATATCATTGTCTTCTCAGCAATCACAAAGTGCAGAAACATGAATACCACACAACATAAAATGATTACCAATAGTGGCAAAATTCATATTTCATGCATTAAAAGTCTCAGTTTCCAATAGCCACAAAATTGTTGACATGTCAGACATCAAACCTGGTTTATCAAATGCTTCGCTATATACAAGCACAAGTAACCAAATTTCCCACACACATTATGCCAATCCAACTAGAAGGTGGGGAAACACCACGGGAAACCATCTATAGATATGACGTGACCATAACACTAACATAACATTTAACACTAAACACAAATCAAAAGTGAGTCAGTGATTTAAAACAAGCATGATTCATTGTAGACTATAAGACTTGTTTGGATAAACTTCTCCATAAACACTTGTAAAACAAAAAAAAATGTTCATAAGCTAAAATCAGTTTACTCATAAGTTAATAATAATCTTTTAGATGAGATAGTTCCTATGAATTCACTTGTACATAAGTTAATTTTACCTTACAAAGCAAGTTCATTTTTTTTTTCTTTCTTATTTTATTTTCCTAAAAGTACTTATGGAGAACTTTATATACAAAATAAAATAAGAATAACAGTGATATTCTCATCTCTATTGACATGGTATCCATGAAACATCCAATATGAATACGTCTCCAAGACAAATACAGTATAACATGGCTACTATTTGAAGTCTCCATACTTCCTTGGAAACCAGCAGCGGAAATGCAGCTACACCACCAAGGTTTTAAAATAACAGACCCAATTGAAACTGCGACATCAAGATTTCTGGGGTCGTCACAACTATAATTGCAGCCACATCAGCTACATTTGTTCATAAACTAGAACACTGACCATAATTTAAAACCTTGGCCACAACCATGTTTGAAATGCACCATGGCAATTTGAAACTATCATAGGAAACCAAAACCATCTATGTAATCACAATCTAGTCAAAGAACAACAACAACAACAGCATCATTCATTACCGTAATAAAGTACAATGTGTTTCTAGTGGCTCAAATTTCATTAGTTTCGGTCCATGTACTTTAAAACAATGATTTTGTTTGTCATATTTTTTTTATAATTGGTGAATTTTGTCTTCTTTATGGAACTTGGAATACTGGATAGAGCAGTGAAATTAACTTATTATTAAAATATGAGGACTGATTATTATTTTAAAAATTTAAGAACTCACTAATTTTAATAAAAAATTAATAGACCTAAAACACCTTTACCCTATAATTTATAACAGTTATAACACCAACCATTTACTTTCTTCACAATCCATTAACAGAAGAAATGCAACTACAAACAAGGTTTTAAATTTTTAAAAAAGTCCTCAACCACAATAACAATTGCAACATCAAGATCTATGGAGTCTCCACAACCACTATTTCAACCACTTCAGTCCCACTTGTCCAAAATTTTCTATGATATCAAGAATCACAACAAGACTGCAACTTTGACCACAACCTTATCCGCAACTGTGGGTGCAATGCAGTTACATAAACCTCAAAAATTGCAATAGCAGTTTTGCAAACTGCAATTCTAAACCATTATAGGAAACTGAAACCAACTATGGAATTGCAATCGAGTCAAGCAAACATCATTCATTATTTTTGAGGTTTCAAAAAACAGTCCACAGCGTAATGTCAAGCTACATTTGTCTATAAATTTTTTACAATTTAAAAGAAGTTCTTAGAAGAAGAAATGGAAATAACTTCTCCACAAGTCAAAAGTAATATATACAAACTTGAAGCATATTTGAACAAACTTCTCTATTAACACTTATAAGATCTATAAACACTGTTATGCGAACTGTTATTTTAATGTGAAGTAATAAGAATAATTCATAAGATTTATAACACCAATGATTTACCTTCTTCACTATCCACCACACCTTCTTCATCATCCTCAAAATCATCTTCTTCTTCTTCTTCTTCATCCTCATCATCACTCCCCAAGTAATCAACCCCGTACCTCTGGTTCAAATAATCCACCGCACCCTGCGTGAGCACGAGCTTATCCGCGTCGAGAATGTCGTACAAATTCAGCGTCCTCGGCGTGTGCATCTTCAGAGTCCCAATGTTCCTGCTCGACAGCCTCACGTTCTCCGGCACCTCCGTCATCAAGAACATCGCCTTCTCCTTCGGGTCCAGCCCCCACCGCTTCATCGCCGCCACGAACTCTCTCGTCCTCGGCTTCTCCGCGAACTCCGCCGCGAAGTCCTCCACCACGATGGCGCTCGAGGAGGCGCTGGCCATTGCGGTCGAGATCGCGAGCCGCTTCTCCTTGCGGTTGATCTTCACGCTCCAGTCGCGCGGCTTGGGCCCGAATATGACCCCTCCGCCCGGCCGGAGCGGCGTCCGGTTGGAGCCGCGCCGCGCTCGCCCGGTCTTCTTCTGCGGGAAGGGCTTCCGGCCGCCGCCTCTGACCTCGCCGCGCGTGAGCGTGGAGGCCGTGCCGCGGCGCTTGTTCTGGAGGTCGGTGACGACGGCGCGGTGGACGACGGCGCGGGCGGTGGAGGGAGGTGCGGAGCGGAGGTCGAGGAGCGACTCGCCGACCTTCTCGCCGGAGAAGTTGAGAACGGGAATGGGAGAAGCCTTGCAGGAGACTGAGAGGGAGGTGGTTGTGAGGGGTAGAATGGGGAAGTTGAATTTGTGAGTGTTGAATTGGTGTGAAGAGATGAAAATGGAAGATGAGGTGAAGGAAAGTGAGGTTGGGGTTGTTGCTGTTGTGAGGAACAGTGATGATGCCATTTTCCACACTCTCTGGACTCACACTTTTGCTATTCCTATCCTATCACTTCTAGATAACATTTGCTGCTGCTGCATCTCTCTATCACAAGGGGAACCTCACTTTAATTTATTCAATTATTATTATTTTTAATTTCATTTTCTTTTATTTTCCTCTTCTTTTTTTTTTGTTCTTCTTTTTCTTTCAATTAGAATTTGTAATGATTCAATTCCTCTTAGTTCAAACTCTAATTGGATAATCTGGTTTTGGATGAATTGGAGTTTGTAAGAGATAAAGATAAGTCTCACAATTAATTTATAAAAACATAATTTAGTAATTTATATTTGGAGGGATTGTAATGGAGTACAAGTGAAAAAAAAAATTAATTAAGCTTAATTCTTACAGTAAATTAATCATGACATGAACAACAATTAAGAGTAAAAGAATATTTTTGTTCTTATTTGAATTATGGATCTTGTAAGAAAGAAATTTATGTTGGTAGTCTTGTTTATCCATCTAATGAGGCTGATGAATCTTTTAGTAGGTAGTTTTGTTAAATAAGTCTATGAATATTCTTATATTTGTTTAATTGATCTAAGCTTGATGCAACTTCTTACGAGTACTTAGTTAAAATAAACTTAAACTTGGAAGATAATTCTCAAGTCGTTTGTTTTGTCAAGCAAGAGATATTTTCTCAAATATAGTTTATTTTTTCTTAATTGTTTCTTTGAAATGTGCCAGATGAAACTTTTTGTTGTCTTGTAAAATTCGTAGATAAAGTCTTATGGTGTGTTTGGATTGGGGAGGGGATCCAAAGGAGAGGATTTGGAATGATTTGAGACGAAAGTGGGGTTGTTTGGATTAAAGTATATTAGAGTAAATTTGTGAGGTAAGTTATTTGAAGTTTGTAATTGATGTAATATTGTGAAAGATTTTTTTAATTTTTTAAAATGTATAAAATGTAAGTTTACAAATTTGATAAATAATAAATTTTTAAAAAATTATAAAATAATTTATTATAAAAGAATAAAAAATATATATTAGAATTAAAATGATTTAAAATAAAAAATTAATATTAAATTAAATAAAAATACATATTAATAATTAAAAATAATATTTTATTTATTATTTATTTTATTATAATATGAAAATTAATATTAATAATTAATAAAGAAATTATAAGTGTTATATATATAGTTTACATATATAATCATATTTAATTTTTTAAGAAAAATAATGCAAAGTCATCTTTCTCTGCAAAATCTCCTGATGGAGAAAGAGAAAGTTTTAAAGAAAAAAGTTGCATGATTTTTCGTGTTTTTATTCTTTTTTTTTTTTTTCAACTTTCTCTACACTCTCTCTTTCTTTGTTATTCTTTGCCAGGAACCAAACGTTCCTTTATGGTGGGTTTGGACTGGGGAGTGAATGTGTGAGGATTTCAGGGAGTGGATGTGTGAGGATGTGAGAAGAAATTGTGAAGAAAGTGAGGTTGTGATGGAAACCAAGTAGAGGATGCTCAAGCCCATGAAGTCCAAGCCCAACAAGGGGCCCAAGCCCAACAAGGGGCCCAAGCCCAACGAATCACTAGGAGCATGGCAAGAGCTTTGGGACAAGAGTATAATAAGATGGCTCTTCTTATTTCTTTTATAGAATA
>Ga0123342_1008989_pt1 | contig 12226 bp, 5 predicted proteins | sample Turbeawhitnodule_FD_89960 | JGI IMG/M metagenome (GOLD analysis project Ga0123342, IMG submission 89960) | Root nodule microbial communities of legume samples collected from Mexico - Turtle bean Mexico white nodule | ecosystem: Host-associated > Plants > Roots > Nodule | place: Mexico: Nepantla... | reverse complement strand
TGAAGAAAATTGTTATTGAATTTGGAAATAAATAGATAAATGAAAAATTATTATATTTGGAAAATAAATAGAGAATTATTGTTGTGAATTTGCAAAATAAATAGCTTGAGAAGTAATGATTTTTCAAAACACGTAATGATGAGAATAAATTAATTTTTAACATTACATAACTTACTATTCAATATATAAACAATAAAATTAAAAATAAAATAATAATAAAATATGACGTGGCAGAAGTCGTGCCAACTTGGCACGACTTCAGTATGACAGGGCAGAAGTCGTACCAAGTTGGCACGACTTTAGTATGACATGACAGAAGTCGTGTCTAATTGGGACGACTTCTGCATATGAAGTCGTTCCAATTAGGCACGACTTGCCTAAATTTGTAATTTTTTTTAATCGGACCCCATTTTGGTAAAAACCAAAAAAAATAACCCCATCATGGTAAAAAAACCTAATTTACACCTATATGAGTACAACACATCCCAATTCCCTTATTTTTTGTTGGATAAGTTCATGTGTGAGTTATGAATCATGGTTTGAGGATGTTTTGTTTTCTCTCGCATTTGAGTACATCTCAAAGAGCGAAACACAATTTTAAAGTGTTATGTTGTTTTATAGGACAACTTGTCATCCTAGGCCAAGGTGACAACTTAGGCGAAATGTCAGTTGTCTAAGTGACATAACGTCTCGAAGTTATTAAAATTCATCATTAGATATGAATACTTCCATTAATGTTTGTAAGAATTCATATTGATTCATAATAATTATAATTACACTAAGCTTGACCCATCAAGCTTTATGAATAGTCGTGAAGTTTGACCTGAACCTAGCCGTGAAAATACAACCAATTATCTAAAGCTTGACCCAAAATATGACCAAAGCTAAAGTTCAAAATAAAGCCTTATCACCCCCGTAAAAATGGGTTCCCAAGTTTGAGGAACTTGTGTACTACCATATTACCAAAAAATATATTATAATATTACCCACCTCGTAAAACAGGATGAAACCACGTGCAAATTCGATTGGATTCTCTTGAAACGGATTATGTTACAACCGACTAATCAACTCAATATTTGATAATAAATTAATCAATCAATATTTGATAACAACCTAATTGGATATTAATATATGCTCAATAGCCTACAACTTTATTCTCAAGTGGGGTACTCACTTAATTTCATTCATTCATTCAAATACTCTTATATCTATCTAAACTCTTACTAATTTGATCATCTAAGATTGTTCTACAGGTTGATCATTACTCTGTACTTCATTAACAAAGTTCAACAACCCTTCAAAGGAGAGATCAACTCGTCCAAAAGCTTGAACATCCACCTCAAACATATTTAGCTCAACTTCGATAACAACAAATTTATATATATATATATATATATATATATATATATATACTTCTTCATAAATTAATATTAATTTATATATAAATAAATAAATACACAAAGTATGTGAAATAAATTATATAAACTAGTTTATTATGTATTATGAACATTTAGAGATAAATTAGTTATTTGTTATTCGTTATAAATTATAATACCGTAGTGTCATTATTATTCAATTTTATATTAGTTCCTATTGAGACTTAACAATCCACTAAAAAGTTCCTAATTTTTTTTAAAAGATTTCACCATCGAGAGAAAGGTTTCTATTCATTCATATACGTGGATCAAAAAAAATTTACAAAAATTATTTGCACGGATGATGTATATTAAAAGTAAAGCACATACATGCACTATTAACTTTGAAAATTTGCATTCATATACACGCCCACCATATCTACAATGAAGTATATGTACTCTACACCTGTTGCATGTGCGTAGAAGTCATACCCTAGCTATATCAACAACATTAAAGATTATATATGTGTATTCATTATGAATACAAAAGTATAGGAGGGTGGGAAAGGGTTTATCTAATCTTATCAAATAATTACGACTTTTTTTATAAAATCTTTTCGAATTACTTTCGAATTCACACTCAAATTAATGGATAAGTGGTAAATTAATAAATTACACATTCTTAACTAGTAAATTAGTAAATTAAATAATCGACCACCATTTAAAACTTATTTTGTATTAAGAAGTGAACTTTAAGTCTAACTCATCTTTATAAAATCAGCTTGTAAAGTAAGATTTACATCCACTTATATACTATGATCCTCTTACGCAGAGACTGCAAACTTGTATGTGAGATTATATATTTATGGATGATCCGATAGCAGATGACCTGATTTTTTTATCAGCAATTAATTAATAAAATTAAGATGGGACACTTTAGGGGTGTCTCAACCTTTATACAAAAAAAACTTTTAGTTTAAGCATTCAACAATAAAACATAGTGAGGATAAACTCAACAAACTCTCGTTAGGATAAACTCAAAAATGACTCTGATACCATATTAAGAAGTGAACTTTAAATCTAACTCAATCAAATACAATCAACTTATAAAATAAAATTTACAATCAATTATATATTATAAAATTATAAAATATTGTAATCTTTATTCGATTTGAGATATTTAACACTTTATATTTTGGACGGTGATAATACAACAATTGGAACGTGCAATTTGTAAGATAAAATAAAATGTTCTCTGTTGTATATATGTAGTAGTTTTTATCATTAGTGTAAAAGAGAAATTATGTTGTTGCAGCACGCTTTTATCTTCTATGTTACCACTTGAAGTACGGACAAGAAGTTAACCTCGTTCGGACTTCCCTTTCTGACATATAATCAGTAGAACTTTATATATATATATATATATATATATATATATATATATATATATATATTGAAATAAATGTTACTCAATTAAAAAAGAATATTTTATTGAAAACTGAAAATAATCTATTTATTTTTTAAAATATAATTAAATTTACAGTTATTTTGAGAGGTGAGGAGTAATTTATTATTTTTTTATGTTGAATAATAATGAAAAATTCAACATAAAAAATTTGAAAGTATCTTAAAATTAGAATATGTGAGTTGAGTGAGGGTTGGAGCTGTAGTAGCTAGCTAGAGCGAGCTGCGTAGCGGAAGCGGTCCCCTTATTAGAAGACGATTTCCAGGGTCATTGAAACCCATGCCATGTGACGGTTGACGATGACATTTGTCCAGAGATGAAGTTAAAAAATTATTACACACAACACAACACAACACATCTAAAACCGAACACCTACATGCTGCGTACGTACCCTAGTACACGCAAACACGACAATACCATGATATATAAAAATGGTTAGTAATTGTTGATATTTGACTCAGTGTGGTTGAGTTAATGCAGAATGCTGAGCCACTGGGGTAAGCAACAGCAGCAACAGTAACAGTAACACAATAACACAACAACAACAGTAACAACAGTAACAGTACTTAGGTTACCAAGAAGTTGGAGAATTCACATGGGTTGTCGCGGCCACTTAACTTACCTACGTAAGAAGTAGTAAATTGAAATGGAAGATCGTAGACTGAGACCCATCTACTTACACAACCCTAGGATGTGCAAATCATTAATAACGTCACAGGCCTTTGCTTTTGTCTCTCTGTAATTACCCTACTTACACATAAATTATCTGCACCCGCATAAATGGTGCTGTTCGAAGTGCGTGTAACGGGCAATTAATTCACCAATTAATTCTTACCCTTTCTTCCAATTCTCTCCCACATTATCATGTGATCTCACCCAGTTTCCCAATATCCTGCCCAACAATTTAATTAATATCTAAACTTATTATTAATTCATTGCCCCCACCCACTTTCACTTTTAATGCCTTCACTTTTCATATAATGCTCTTTTTAATTCTTCAATTCTTTATCACCAACTTCAAAAACATAACTGTTCATTCATGTAACACCACCATATTTTCTTAATCTTCCTCGGATTCAAAAAGGTGCACCGGTTAATACGTATTAATCGTTTTTAATATTGCTTAAAATACTTAGACAAATGCTAACTAATAAGCACTCTAAATAATTCAGGAATTTTAAAGTGGGGTTTTCTCACCGAAAAGTGTTCTTTGATATTATTTTGGCATTTTCAAAGCATTCAAAGATTATTTCACTTACAAAAACTATTTATTAGTTCTTTAAAGTAATGTAATCATTTTCAAGATTTAAAATTTTGAATTCTCTTTTATCAAGTTCATTCTCGTTATTAAGATGTGATTAAAAAGATTCATATAAGCGAATTGATCTAAACTACATGTTGACAGAGGAAATTGTGTAATCAATCATTGACCTTGTGTATTTAATGTTTGATTATAGAAGATATTATGTATAATAACAAGTGAAGTCTTTTGGCATGTCTTATGACACAACGAAGGGCGAGTACAAGATTACAAAAGGGAAAAAAATAAAATAAAAAAAGCTTGATGACGTATTCATGGTGGTTTCTCAGAATTTTCAACTCCATCGTTCAAATTCACTTTTAAATGTTTTAAGGTTGGAGTCCATTATTGTTAACATATAGTTAGAGACAAAACATGCCTTTTGGGTTATATAGTGTTTCGGTTGTCTGGATATATACCATCATAGTATTTACAAACTTAAGTGATGCATGTTGGGTATTCGATGTCAATTATCACAATTTTTAGGGCATTTGGAGAACAGGATCAATTATCTTTGGGGTCAGTCAGATATTGAACAGTAGTGTATGTTATTATCTTAAAGTGCTTTTAGCCAAATTTTAGTATCATATGCTCATAGGAATTTGATGTGGATGAATGACATAAAGGTATGAACTTGATCTTTTTGGTGCTATTGATTTCAGGATATTAATTAAAATAGTTAAATGGCGGAAGACTTGTATCTGATAAATTTTTATTCTTGTTTTGAGGCTTGGAGCAGTTGAACAACTCGAGGCTCATGTTTCATGCCCAAGGTTTTATGACATCTTATAATGGAGGCTACACATTTTAGAAGAGTCTCTTTTATTTTTTTTAGTATTAAAAATTTGTATAGAGTAATATAGATTTTATTTAGACTTGTTTTTGGGTTAATTTTTATGGGTCATGTATTGGAGCTAGTAGAGTATGTATAATTAGGAAAAGAGGGTGTAAATAGTAAAAATGACATGAGAAGCATGAAGAGACCACATAAGCATAGAGAAGAAAAGCATGAATGTTCACATGTAATCTCGAGAGGATTTCCACCAATGAAGAATGACCACTTGGAAAACCTCTAATTTGAGTGGTTGAATGACTTATCTGTGGTGCTTAGCTACCTTTTTTTCGTTGATTAGAAGCTTTTTGCCCTACCTTCTATTGCTTTATCGTACAAGAATTTTAATCTAAGGACTTGCATATGTTTATTCTTTTAGTGCATGTTTGTGCAAGGATGGTTTATAATCTATGATTTATATGAGGTCTTATCTTCAGTTGATGTGTGGTTTCCATAATTATGCTTAATCTTCTAATACATACTTCTCAAAGCTTGCTTACTCTTTTTTATGCTTGTGTTTGACAATACTTTTATTTGAGGTTGGTCAACTTATGAGCTTGAGTATTATGTCGACAATGGTCGTGTTGCAACATGTAAATGTGTTAAAGCGAACCAACTCGTCTTATACGAGTCATCTCACCATGGGTTGAGTTAAGAAGGAGTTAACTCAACCCAATTTATTTTTTGGTGAGTCAAAAAATTTGTAACCCTATTCGACCCACCACAAATTAATGGATTAAGTGGGTTGACTCATTTAAGCATATTTTGTTCTCTAAACTTATTTCATATGTTAATTGGCATAAATCAAAGTGGATTGACTTGATTACCTATTTACAGCAATTCAATCAGGATTCACCCATTTCACTAAATATTAACTACCATTAGGAAGTGATATTACAGAGATAGTTAGTAAAAATAAAAAAGGTTGACTTATATAATTGGGCAGACAAATAAATTAATCATCCAACATTCAAATATTATTTAACAACATCTTAGTCTTAAAAAAGTCAAAGTGTCAACCTATATATAATTAAAACTAGGATATAATTACAATGAAAATAATTATGAAGAGTTGTTGTTGGTGGGTTATTGGTCAACTCACCTCCAACTCAGCTTGAACCTGTTTAACTCACGGGTTAAGTGAGATGGGTTCAATTTGACCCACATTTAAACGCTATATATTTTCCAATCCAACTCGACTCGAACTTATGGTGAGTCAGATTGATTCCTGGGTCTAAGTCCTTTTTGACACCCCTAGCAAAATTGTTAGGGAAAAATATAACACTCATGATTTTGATTAAGTGTTGAAAACAACTAAGTGTAAAACATAAATCATGCTTCATTTGTAAGGCGATACTGTTAGTTCAATAAAGATACACAAGAGTTTCTTCTGTTAGACGATGCAACACTAAGGGTGATGAGTATTGCATGAAGTGCATCTATTGCATCCGTCACAATCAAGGTCCTTAGTTCAAAGGAAAACATTCAAGTGAGTTGAAGTTGCTCAACAACCAGAAATAATAACAATTACATTCTTTAGTGCCCATATAAAGTGATTACATAAGAAGAAGAACAAGCTTGATGAAGTTGCACAATACTAAAACTGTGTCAAAATCTTTTGTGCCCAAAATACAAGCTCCATAAAGAACAATGTGAGTGTTCTCGTTGCAAATATATCTAAATATTTTCTAAATAGAAGCATTTTGAAAAGTTGAAAATTTGTAATGCTTTGTTTTTAGTATCATGAAATATCTGGAATGAAAATATTTTTAGACTATATTTCGATTTGTTTTTACTAATTCATATTGCGATTAATTTTCCATTAGTTTTGTAAAAATATTTGAAGCATAAACAAATTGAAAGATTGCAAATCCAAACCTTTTATTTTTAGCGTCTTGTACTAAAAAGATGAAAATACGAAGATATGGCAAAATAAAAAATTAACAAGGTATATAAAGGGATTGAAGATGCACAATGAGAAGTGTGTAAGTCGAGCAACAAAATCTATACCAGTGATCTTGTAGAATGCATTTAATATTTTTGGTTGTCTTTGAAATCATATTAATTCTTCACTTTGTGAAGTTATACCCGTGAGCTTTCTTTGTGTTATCTCTAATAATGTTTTCTTTGTTTTTCTTGAGAGTTCTTAATCTCAATGGGAGGTTAAGAATATGTAGCCTGAAAAGGTAAGAATACTCGTTGTAACCTGAAAAGGTGAGAATACTTGATGTAACCTGGAAAGGTGAGAATACTCGTTGTAACCTAGAATTCCTAAGCTCCATGGATACTATCAAAGCAACATTTTGAGGTCTTCTTTTGATACAATGACATTTCATTTTTTTGCTTTTTTTTGTGTTGCTCCCCTTCAGACTAGATGGCTTCTCCTTTATCTTTAGGCATTGACCTATACTCAAAGATAAATACATCATGTGTTGAAGGATATGGATACAAGAATTATAGAAGGATGCTAATATTAATTGTGTATTTTCTAATTCTTAGTTGTTTCTCTTTATAGAGGTGAATGACCTTTATTTGGTCTTTGTCTGTTATGATTCTAGTATTTATTGATTGATTCTTTCTCTCTTTAGCTAGACTTAGAATGAGTGTACTGCTTGTATATATTCGAACTATTTGTTTTGATTTCAATGGAATAATAGAAGAGATATTCATTCTCATATATTTTGCCTTCCTTTTATTCTTTTGTTCATCTTTGTTCTATTTTATAATATGGTATCAAAGCTCTAATCAGAGCTCTAGTTGCTACATTTATCCATGGGTAAAGTTGTTGATCCCTCACAAGATCTTTATTCACCTTACCATGTTAGTTCATTAGATAATCCATCCTTGAATAGAGTTTGCTCTCTCGTTAGACAACAAGAGAGGAAATTTTTTGGTGATCAATCCAAGGCAATGATTGCTACTAGCAAAGAAGGTTATAAAAAGCAATGCTACGACCTATGGCAGAGGTGGTGGATACATAATAGGAAGCTATGAAAGAGGATATACTTCCAAAATTTGCAGTCATTGTGGAAAGACAGGGCATACCATTGATACATGTTATAAAAAACATGTCTTTCCACCTCATTTCTAGTTTAAAAATCAGAACCATGATCAGGGTCATACTAATGCAGTTTTTCATAATACAAATTTTAATAATAATGAGAAGAATCATGAAGGTTCGAATTCAGAAGTGGAGTCTCAACAAATTGGTTTTACTCCTTAGCAGTATCAAACATTGTTAACTCTTTTATAACAGATCAAATCCAGTGGCAATGCTTCTAGTCAAGTCTTTGTTATTCCTTCCAACATGACAACACAAACTGGTAATAACTTTATTTCTTCCTTCAATTCTTGGATTATTGATAGTGATGCTACTGATCACATTTGTTCTTCCTTAACTTATTTCACTTCATATCATCAAATTAATCCTATTTTTGTCAAATTACCAAATGGAAATCAAGTCATTGCCAATTATTCTAGAAGTGTTTTTCTCAATCAAAATCATGTCATAGACAATGTTTTGTGTATTCCTTGCTTCACTTTTAATCTTCTTTTAGTAGCAAAATTGATTGATAAACTATCTTGAGTTCTTACCTTTGACTCTAATGGTTGTCACATTCAGGACAGAAACTCCTTGAAAATTATTGGCTCTGCTAAGATGCAAGATAGACTTTATATACTTAGGATCCTATCTTACCAAACACTTCAAATCAAACCCATAAAATCTACACACACCATCAACATTGTTAATGTTAGTGCTAGTGATCTAGAAACCCTTTGGCATTTTCGATTAGGTCATATTTCAAATAAATGTATTGATGTTATCAAGAATAAATTTCATTTTGTTAAATATAACAAATCTTATGTTTGTGATGTTTGTCATTTTGCAAAGCAAAAAAGACTTTCATTTCCTATTAGTACATCTAAATAAAAAAAAAATGTTTTGATTTGATTAATGTAGATATTTGGGGGTATACTCAATCTATGAACAATCATTCCTTGTTCATTAATTCTTCTTAAGGATCTTTTACAACATTATTGATGTATGTGGATGATATAATATTGGCAATAAATGATAAAAAAAGAGATTGCTCGAATTAAACAAGCCTTGAATCAGACATTCAAGATTAAGGATCTTGGGGATTTAAGATATTTTCTTGGTCTAGAAGTAGCAAGAAGTAAGAAAGAAATAATGGTGAATCAAATGAAATATGCATTGGAATTGTTAATAGATGCAGGTCTTTTAGCTTGTAAACCTGCACTCACTCCTATTGATAATCATGAAAATTCTCTTCTACTGGAAGTGTTCCTTTCACATATATTCAAGCGTACAGAAGATTGATTGAAAGACTTATGTACCTCACTAATACCCGATCTGACATAATATTTTCTGGGCAAAAACTTTCTCAATTTCTTACTAAGCCTACAATTGCTCACTATACTACAGTGATTAGAATTCTCATATATATTAAAGGAGCTCCAAGTCTTGGTTTATTTTTCTCTTCCAACACATCGGTTTATCTTAAAGCCTTTTGTGATAGTGATTGGGTCACCTGCAATGATTCAAGATAGTCAGTGACTGGTTTTAGTGTGTATCTTGGGAATTCTCTCATATCCTGGAAATTAAAGAAGCAAGGAACAATATCAAAGAGTTCTTGTGAAGCTGAATACAGGGAAATGACCACTGTTACATGTGAAATTCAATGACTAACTTATATTCTTCAAGATTACAAAGTTCCTTTTGAGCAACCATCTTTTTTATACTGTGATAATGACTCAACAAGATATATTGCAGCAAATCCAATGTTTTGTGAGCGTACGAAACATATAAATAGATTGTCACGATATTAGGAAAAAATTAAAGAAGGGTTTCATCCATTTGCTTCTCATTTCCACCACAAAGCAACTGATTGACATTTATACCAATAAGTCCTCAATCTTTCAAGAGTATTTGTTTCAAGTTGGGTCTCATCAATATTTGCTCCCCAACTTGTGCGAGGGTATTAAAGGATATGTATATAAGAGTTATAGAAGGATGTTAATATTAATTGTGTCTTTTCTAATTCTTAGTTGTTTCTCTTTATAGAGGTGAATAAACTTTATTTTGTCTTTGTCTATTATGATTCTAGTATTTATTGATTAATTCTTTCTCTCTTTAACTAGACCTAAAATGAGTGTACTGCTTGTATATATTCAGACTATTTGTTTTGATTTCAATTGAATAATAGAAGAGATATTCATTCTCATATCTTTTGTATTCCTTTTATTCTTTTGTTCATCTCTGTTCTATTTTATAATACTTCTCATTTATCTTTAAGCATTGACTTATACTCAAAGATAAATACATCATGTGTTGAAGGTCGTTCTTTGTTTGTTACCATTTCATGTTTATTACCTGCAACAAAAATAACACTCTCATGTGGTACCCATATTTTTCTTAGATCCTATGTTGTTAGTTTTGATTCTTGCCTTTGTTGTTTACATCTAACACTTTTGTGTTCAAATTTGCCACTATGAAATCAAGCAACCTAAACATGTTGCATTCATGCATTTATACATCTTATATCCGTCTAGATAACACTTTAGACTAGACTTGTCTTATGTGTGTCTATAGATTTAGAGTTTACAAACTTTAGGCACTTTTTCCATATTTAAAAAAAAAAAATATATGCAACATTAGTCTGTTCATGACATTTTTTTTATTTCAAATCTAAATAGAATGTTCCGCCCTTATTTCTTGAAAATAAAACTTTAAAATTTTGTTTTCAAATAAAATATTGCTCAAATGCACCTATTAAGATTGTTTTTTCATGACATATTTCCCTCATCAGACGATTAATATGATGAATCTAAATATGTTTAAAAATGAGAAGTGTTAGAATTAATTGTATCTCTTTGTTGTATATGATGTTTCATGTTTGTAGTGTTAGATCTTTTCCTCTAGTCATTACCTGTGTTCATCCATTTAGAAACTAGTTCTAATATCAACAGTAAAAAATATAAAAAAAAATTAATTTTAAAATTTGTTATAAATATTGATATTTTAAAATTTGGTGTAAATATTGTTTGATAAACAATAAAAATATCGAATATTGTTTCTTTTAATAAATAAATAAAGATGTATCACTACAAGAAAATCATTAAAGAAAAATTAATTTTATAAATAAGAAAATAATTAGTTACTATATTGACTAAATTAAATATATTTAAAGACTAAAAATTATTGATATTTAAAGTGATTTATATTATTAATAAATAGTTTCTAAATTGGTATCTAATTAATTACTAACTTTAAAATCTAAAGTAGTTGGTAGCTAAAACATTTTAGTTAATTAGATACCAATTTAAAAACTATTTATTAATAATATAACATATTTTTTATACTAAGAATTTTTTTAGTCTCTAAAATAGTATCTAATTTAGTCAATATAGTAACTAATTATTTTTTATATCTAAAATTAACTTTTATTTAATGATTTTCTTAGTGTATGTTTTAGTCCTCTAGTGAATGAATGAGTCCTTTTTTTTTCTCTTGCAATAAATTACAGTAAAGCTAACTATTAAAAAAAATGAGTACGGGGATCTTTTTGTGGAGTTCTAAAAGTTAAAGACTTTACCTTCGACGCAAATTACAGCATGAAGGGTGTTGACTAATACAATTGCCACTAAGGATGTGACATCACTTTGTTATGTGACTGTTGCCCCTGTGTAGTGTGGAAGAGGAGATGATAAATCATTTCTTCTTTGAGTGTAAGGTTTCCTGGAGAATTTGGGGGCTTTGTCTTGAGTGGTTGGCGTTTTCTTCGGTCTTTCATTATGGTGCACAAATGCATTTTAAGTTATTTAAGTCTATAGGTTTGTAGGCGAAATTTAGAATCATAGGAATAAGTTTATTTTTAGGAATTGGCGAGTTGATTTGGTTGAGGTTTTTATTGTGGTACAAAGGAAAACTTAGTCTTGGGTTATGGTAAGGAAAGATTGACAGATTTCTCTTATTTGGATTGATGTTTGGAACCTATATATTGTATGAGGTATTTGAAAAAAATGATGTTCGTGAATTTCTTTTTAACAATTTGTCCAAGACTGGAAGTTTTGTTGTGTTTCAATGCAAGTCTTTTGGTTTCATAGTATCTCGCAGGTCTTTTGGTTTCATAGTATCTTGCAAGTTTATTTTGTATTATCCGGTTCTCAATTGGTTTGACTCACTTCAACTTATTGGTAAAGATCCTTTAGAAGATTGTAGAAGGTTGTAGGGTGTTTTTTTTTTTTTTTTT
>Ga0123342_1008988_pt1 | contig 12226 bp, 5 predicted proteins | sample Turbeawhitnodule_FD_89960 | JGI IMG/M metagenome (GOLD analysis project Ga0123342, IMG submission 89960) | Root nodule microbial communities of legume samples collected from Mexico - Turtle bean Mexico white nodule | ecosystem: Host-associated > Plants > Roots > Nodule | place: Mexico: Nepantla... | reverse complement strand
ATTTAAAAAAATTCAAATAAATTTGATCTAATTTAAATAATATAGATTTTAAATTTATTCCATTTGTTTGGATTTGAATTGGCTTTTGAATAATTGAATCCATGAATAGCATTGGTATAAAGGCGAGGATGCATAATCATATAATGACTTACAACAGTTAGGCTTTATAATCAATTCGCATTTCATTGTCTATATTCATTCAGCACTCTAACTTGGTAATAAACTCTGCTGTTATTTATTAAGGAAACAATTAAAGATGCGATTGAAGACTCTGTAAGTTGGCCTGTACGCCAAGTTATACCCATTTTACCGGGGGATTACAGGTATGCATTTCATTCTCCCTTTCTTCCAAAAGTAGATTTTTTTTTTCTTATTAGCTTATCTTTGGGAAACTTAAAAAATAAAAAAAATGATATGTTGAAAAATATCTGTCTACTTTTAAGAATAATATGATTAATAAAACGACAAATTTATAATAAAAAAGAAAAAAAATACGTATTAGATAATTGTATAAATTTATAGGGTTGTGAAATCAATATTAATTATATAAGGATACGAGTGTAAAAGTGATTTAATTCGACTTAGTTAACTCACGGGTTGAATTAAAAATAGTCAATTTAACTTGATTTTCTTTGTGGTAAACAAATTTTATTATAACTCGACTCAGTCTATCACGAGTTAATGATGAATTGATTCATTTAAGTATATTTTACTCTTTTTATTTCATATATTTATTATAGTACAATCAAAGCATATTGACTTGTCTCATATGATAATAATACAATTAGGATATTCACATATTTCTCTAAATATTAACTATAATTAGATAATGATATTACAAAGATAATAAGTAAATGTTGATTAAAAAAAGGAAAAAAGATAATAAGTAAAAATTAAAGTGGTAACTTATATAATTAGACAAACAAATAAATAGAGCATCAAAATCATTCAAAATACTATTGAACAATATTTGTGTTAAAAAAATCAAGGTTGTTGGTGATGGATTACGAGTCATTTAATATACATGTTAAGTAAGTTATATTCAATTTGACCAATATTTAAAAATTATATTTTTTTTAATCTAACCAAGTTCAAAAACTCGTGATAAACCAAGTTGAGTCACAAATTTAAATCCATTTTGACACCTCTATATAAAGATAATAGTTACATGAAACTTATACAAAAGTTGCAAAAATTTATAAGAATGTGCAATTCTACTTCATTTGTCTGTTGAAGAGTTTGAGATTATACAGTACTAGAAAGAAATGTAAAAGCTAAACTATCTCTATTAAAATAAGATAAAGCATAAAAATTTATTGGGTCTATTATCTACCATTCCTATATAACTTAAGATGCATCAATAGAAGCATTGAGAAGAATCAAGAATAATGAGATCTTGTGAATAAGTCAACATCATAGAGGTAGAGACAAATGGTGAGATAATGGTCCGTTGGATGTAGTGTTGCTTAGTCACATTCAATCTCAATATACTCAAGATTAAATTATGAAGGATTTGAATAACACTCTTATTATCACAATATTACATAAGAGATGCAGAAAAAGAAACATCAATGTAGCTACGTCAATCAAACAAATCTATAGTTGTGAAAGCATGACACAATCAATTTTTGTAGCAAATTGAGAAACAACAACTAGGTCCTTACTCTTCTAAAAAAAATAAGAGAATCTCTAAAAGTAAAAAAAAAACATGTGGTGTAGTCTTACTATTAGTGCAATCACCTCCCCCAATTAACATGGGAATAGGCCAAGTTCAGCGAAGTGGATGAAGAAAAAAAATACTCCTAAATTGTTTGTCCTAAACATTATGAATAAACTAATCAAAAGGTGAAACAAAAACTAATACCCTATAAAAAATGGCAAAGACGTGAATTTGGGAAGCTTGCAACCACGACAATAAAAAATATCAACTCAAAACAAATAACAATCACCATTTTATTGAAGCTGCCTAGTGAAAAATCTAAAAGACACTATTTTTTTTCTCTGTGATGATTGCTCCTCTTACCCATTTTTTTTCTTTAAATCAATTCTTGAAGCCAAACTTGCTTTTGATAATACGTTAAGAATGCAAATGCAATATATAAGAGGAAGAATAAAGAAAAATAGTGCTAGGCACTTATTCTCTAAGGGCTATAAGAAATATTGAATCAGTGATGTAACCCAACAGATTGAGAGTTAGCGAAAGTTTAGAAAGTAAATGGATTCATCACCTGCAACATGAGTGTGTGTGTTTGATAATATTTGAATATCCTATTTTTGATTTGAGTGCGTGTGATTTTTCTTCCTCTTCCAGTAATCTAGAGTTGAAACCGGTTGGAATACTAGAAGTAAAACTAGTTCAAGCAAAGAGCTTAACAAATAAAGATTTGATTGGGAAATCCGATCCTTATGCTGTCCTTTTTGTACGCCCACTTCGTGACAGAACCAAAACCAGTAAAGTAATGGTAAGACAACTTTTTTTTCCAATGGAAGCTTCATTTACATTCTTCTATTATTTATTTAATTATTATTGTGTGTAACTGTATAATCCAAATGCGGGGCGTGTTCAGAACAACCAGTTGAATCCAGTATGGAATGAACACTTTGAATTCACTATTGAAGATGCGGCATCGCAGCACTTGACCATAAGAGTTTTCGATGATGAAGGCATTCAAGCTTCTGAACTTATTGGCTGTGCCCAAACTTCACTGAAGGACCTCGAACCTGGTAAAGTCAAGGATGTGTGGCTTAAGCTGGTTAAGGATTTGGAGGTCCATAGAGATAACAAATATAGGGGTGAGGTAAGATCGTATATTCTTTTGCGTCTTCTTAACATTCATCTAGCATTCTATCTAACTGATCAATGCCGATAGCAATTTTGTAAGTACTTGGCATGCCAACCAAAGTGTTTTCAAGTTTATTAATTTATAGACACTCCCTATACTGTAGGCATCGAATCTGGCCTTTTCTTCAATACTTGCAGTTTGTGTTTTCTTGTCTTATACTCCATTTGTGCAGTTTCTAAAAATCAAATTCACTATATCTCAGGTTTAATTTTATTTTTTTTTCAAATTAATTATTCTCTATATCTCGATCAAATAACATATTTATAAAGAAAAGTACGGTTATTTCGATAAATTAGTCTGGGACTAATATACGGGGAGCCAAATTCGTATTACGTGAGTTCATAAATCTTCTTGAGCTTCTTGTTATTTTCACATATAAATATATACACTGTGTAGGTGCACTTGGAGCTCTTGTTCTGCCCATTTGGAGTCGAAAGCGCCATTAAGAACCCTTTTGACCCTGATTTCTCATTAACCTCGTTCGAGAAGACCCTCAAGAGTGGTGAAGCAGAGGGCGAGGATCATACTGTGTCACGTAGGAAAAGCAACGTGATTGTAAGAGGGGTTCTATCCGTGACGGTGATTTCAGCTGAAGACTTACCAGTGGTGGACTTAATGGGCAAGGCTGATCCATTTGTTGTCCTTAGTTTGAAAAAAACAGAAAAAAAACTCAAGACCAGAGTAAGATTTTGGACATTTTTTACATGATCCTTTTGCTCTATAAGAGTTTCTTTACTTCATTTTAATTAGGTAAAGAACGAGATAAATTCAAATGATTAAATAGATTAGAAACGTGAGATAGTTTAATTCAAATGCATATTAGTTTAAAAAAAGTATCAGAATTTTTTTGTTTTGAATGTACTTGCCGGAAACAGAAAAAATCCATCCCCAAAATTCACAGGCTGATTTCTATATACTAGTAAGATTGAATAATCTTTCTTGTATTCTCAGGTTGTAAATGAATCCCTAAACCCAGTTTGGAATCAAACATTTGATTTTGTTGTGGAGGATGGCTTACACGAAATGTTAATTCTGGAAGTCTACGATCATGATACATTTGGCAAGGTGATATTACTTCATGAATTTCTTTGTTCGTGAGTACTGCTTGAGTTTGAAACTGTCAATACCCTATAACAAATAAATTTTATATTGTCATAATTTATATCGTACAATCATGTGACCTATTTCAGGAAAAAATTGGAAGAGTGATCTTAACACTGACTAAGGTCATCTTAGAAGGAGAATACAATGAAACTTATCCTCTGGATGGAGCTAAATCCGGAAACATTTCTTTATATTTGAAGTGGACTCCGCAGCACAAATTCCGGGATACTTAGAGGCCTATTTTAAGTATTTATTTTAGTTCATATTTTTAATGTATTATTATTATTGTTTTTGATAATTTAGATTGGCAAACCCTTTCAGTTTTTGGTTGATCACCGATGAAGCCTCGTACAATTACAAGAGAAAATGAGAATGGTATCTACAAAGCAAGTATTACATTTCTGTGTAAATATAGACTGTTTATATCATATCACACTAAGTTCATTCTCTTAAAGTCTTTTATTTTGGGGAAAGGAGATTTTATATTATTATGAATTTCGAGTGTATAAAGTGTGGTTGAAATATTTATCTCCGTTTATGTAAAGATTAGAATATTTTTTATCGTGGCCTAAGACGCATTTTAGATTTTGATTTTGACAACAGCATGCTATAATGTATTCTGATAGTTAGATGGAAATTTAACTGTACAATAATTGTTCCATCTATCTATTTACTAGTATGTTCAGGATGCAGTGCTTGAATTTTTAAATGATTTTTATATAATAATGTATTTTTAAATAATATTTTATAAAATTGTATATTAAAAAGTGAAATCTGTATTTATAATTTGGTGAATTATAAAGATAATATATATATATATATATTTATCTAATAAGAGGAAAACGTGTTACTATATTCAAATATATAAAAAAAAAGTAAACTTAAATATTATCATCAACACAATCTACCTCATTAAATAAAAAATATATTAGTATTAAATTTCATCTACATTCTTATGAGAAAAAAATCAGGAGCCAAGGGCCGAAGTCATGCAGATATCCCTTCCTTCTTGCCAAAATTATCTCATTTTAATAACAAAACGATATTCTTTTGTGTCTTTCCTTTTTCACGATAAGCTAGAATTTAATGAATAGGTAAAATATGTAAAGACAAAAAATAGTAATAAATTTAGAAAATAATAATAAAATATACAATTAAGCCATAATATAAAATACTTAAAATAAGTATATAACACATTAAAATATTGAATAAAACTACAATATTTTCATAATTTATTTTTATTAATATATTTTTTTAATTCCTATTGATTATATTGAAAGCATGCATTACTACTATTAATTTTAAAAAAAAAAATTACGCTACATATCTATAATTTATAATCTATATCTATATATTCATTTTATTCTATTAATATTTTATTATTAATTTTTTATTTTTAAAATATTTATTAAATGATTAATTATTTTTATAATTAATTAAAAACTGTTTTTTTTAATATTAATATATTGTTATTTTATAAAAAACAGTTTTAAATTTTATTTGTGAAATAGTTCGTGAAACATAAAACTAAATATTGTTAACTTCGAAAGTTTTTACGTGAAGTAGTTGTTATTTTTTTTATCAAATAATTTTTTATTTCTTTTTTTAAAAGAATATAAATATAATAATAATAAAAATGAAAAATATGAATAAACACTTTTCATAAATAATATTTCTGTTAGAGATCCCACATCTACTGGAGATTCTGTTAGAGATCCCACATCTACTGGAGATTAGGGTTGTATATAGATGGATGCAAACCTCAACCTCATGAACCTGTCTTATGGGATTGAGTTAAGCTTAAAGTCCACCTCGTAATATGGTATCAGACTCCACTTAGTAATAATTTCTATTTTAGAATATTTATAATTTTGAAAAAAATGCATTTCACTATATTATCTATGTGCTCTTTGATTTTCTTTGTTAGAAAATATTAAAAATAAGGATATAAATTAAACATTAACTAATCGCTCCTTTTTTTCAAAAATAAAAACAATGACACTAAATAACCTTTTAAAAAATATTAACAAAATTATAGTTCTTTCAAAAAGAGATAAATTATAAAATAGATAGAATGGTCAATTTCATCCTCCAGAATGTACGGAGAATTCAATTTAGTGATAAATTTTAAATAAATCAATATAAGTTTTTGAAACTTATTTTATACTGTTTTTTTGTTTTTTTTTACTTCAGATGAATTTCTACATGTTACTATTAGAATGTAATGCAATCTAGTTTCACTACATAATTATTAAAATACAATTTTGTTTTCTATAAATAATAATTAAATTACATTTTAATAGTAGTATATAAAATGTATTGAAAAATATATATACATTTCCAATCATTAACCCAATAACGTAAAAATGCTAAACCAAACAAATGAAAGGAATATAGAATGATTAAATTCATACCGAAGAGGAATGGTTGTTGGTTTGTGTTGATAATTTGGACTGATAGTTGCTATCAGTCACCACCTGATCTTCTTTTCTTGTCTTTTCCAATTTCTGTATTTTTCTTCTTTCTCCTTTCTTCTACTTCCTTCCACACTCCAAAACACACCATCAACGCAAATCAACTCAGTTTCCTTCTCTCTCCAATCTCACACATATTATCATGGATGAACCTTCCAAATACCGCCTCATAACTCTTCTAAACACTCTCAAAGAAGCTTCTAAAGCCCTTCACACCACCACCAACCTTTTCTCCTTCCTCTCCCCAACCGATTCCAGCGCCGCCATTGACACGCTCCTCGACCTCGAAGCCAAGGCCCTGGCCGCCTTCTCCTCCGACCCTAACCTCCGCAACCTCTCCCGCCTCCTCTCCTCCCTCCCAATCCTAATCGACAAACTCCACAAGCACCGCGGCTACTTCCCGCGATCCCTCCTCCACCGCCACCTCACCAAATGCAAAATCTCCCACCTCGCCAGCGCCCTCCAATCCGAAACCCAATCCTACATCGACCGCGTCGCCGTTCGCGATCTCGTCGACGCGCTGCAGGAGCCGCCGTCGCGCCACGGCGAAGAACAGCGCCAGGTCAAGGCGCTTGTCGAGTTCCGCCAGAGGCTCTCGCAGGGCTTCGATTTGGAGTTCCAGGACCTGGTTCTGCGCGCGAAGGTATTCACGCTCTTGGAGTGCGTGCTGTTCGAGATGTCGAATTTGAGTTCGAAGCGCGTGAAGGAGGAAGCGGCGATGACCATAGCAGCGCTGGTGAAGTTCAACAAGAACGTGTTCGTTGGACTGGTGCTGATGGGCCCCACCATCAAGGCCTTGATAGCGATGGCTACGACGTGCTCCGTTCGCGTTTTGTCCTCGCTGATCAATTTCATTCGAAGCCCCTTGGTGGATGAGATTCTGTGCAGTGGAGAGATCCCTAAAATTATAGGGTTTCTGCGTTCGACGGAATTAGGGCTTCGCGTTGCGGCGTTGGAGTGCGTTTTAGAATTGGGATATATAGGGAGAAGGGAAGTGGTGGAAGCGATGGTGAAATTGGGAGTGGTTGAAATTCTAATGGACTTGCAAAGAGAGGGGTGTAGTGAGTGTGATTGCGATTTGGCGTTTGGGAATTGCGTTTCGAGGTTTGCGATTGAAGTGGAAGTGGGAGAAGGGTTAAGTGCGGAAGAGAAGAGAGAGTTTAAGTCAGAGATACTGAGAATTGTGAAGCAAGTTTCGGAGACTGAGGCAGAGTTTGCCACTGTTAGCGCTGAAATTCTGTGGGGTTCTTCGCCTTAACTTATTCACCTTTTCTTTCTATTCTTTGCTTTTTTTTAATATTTCTTTGGTGTGCCCCCAAGAACCAAAATCTTTTTGTTCTCTTTCTTCTCAGGTTTGGTTCAGAATTTCTTCATGTCTATATATACACGAGAAAACAATAAAACAAAACTGAATTTTTTACTAGTATTGTTATAAAATCAGCACATTGCACTTCTTCTTTTTTATTTTACCACCAACTTTTTAGATTCCTACTAAGAGTATATCCCAAACTCTCAAATATTTTAAGGGGATTATTTCAAATGCACTGATTCAATCAGCTTGAGGTTTGGAACATTAGTATTGTTTATAGTAATAAAATTAAGAGTACTAACCCATTTATGTTCTTTACTCCTTATTTGGAGATTTGTTTCTCATATCATTCATAAATTGAAGAAGTAGAACCTAAAAACAAGTTTAAAATTTTGACATTATTATTAGAATAGAAGCATTTATTTGTTTTATTTATTTGTTTTTTACTACTAAAATTATATGTATATATAACTAAGATTATTTTGTTTGTTCTCTTATCTTTATTTTTTTATTTTTTATTTAAATTTTCGATGTAGTTACTTAAATTATTATAATTTTTGAGAATTTCAATGCAACTATTCATTCAAAATGGATAAAGTCTCCAAATCGTCTTTGAGTCAATCATGAATAAAAAAGAAAACTTTGAATTATTGTTGATTATTAATAGTGTTTGTATCAGTTTGACTCAGCAATATTATGGTTCAAATTGGTTTTAATTTAGATGTTCCAATCAAGATTTATGTTCACAATGTTTCTACAATTAATTTTGCAAAAAATCAAGTTTTTCATTAAAGAAGTAAACACGTTGATATTCAATATCACTTCCTGCGAGAGTTGGGAAGAACATGATCCAATTGTAATACTGCAGATCAGAAAATCAAATTGCAGATATTTGAATATCGATGCTTTCATAAGTTAAACGATCTTATGGGTATGAAGGTTGTTCCAAATCAGAATTAAGAGGAAAGTTGGTTATTAATTCATATTTTATTACCTTTAAATTATTTATCGTTATTATTGCATTAATGGTCAGTTTACATGGCTATTAGTATTTCTATTTTATAGCTTTCAGTTATTGTAATTTTATTATATATATATATATATTATTGGAGTAAATCAAAATGCATGAATCAGTTCAACAGTTTTGCAAATTCGTGCAATTACGTTCAATCAGTTTCTGGAACATTTTACCTTCTTTTATTTTCTTCAATTAGTTTCTACAAGTATTACCTTTATAAAAATAAGGATTTAGGATTTAAAATTTTTCCTTAAAATTATAATAAGAGTAATTGAAGGGAGTGATAAAACGGATCCTTAATCGACCAATTAACAATAATCACTTTACTTGATCTCTAGGTCTAGTATTACAAAAATGTAAAAATACTTGAGAGGTCACTCTCAAACACATGCCAAGTACAAAATTCGAAAAACATAGATGACATCCAACTATTTGAATTGGTATGGCATTTAAAATGTAAAGTACCCTTATGATAAACATTAAAGGAAATCAAATATGAATGTTTGTTATTAATCAATAAAAAGACAAAAAATTATGAACTAGTTTTCTCACCCATGACAATTGTTGTCAGTTGACCTACATCGACGAAAAACTATTCAATCATTCAGTACTCCAATGTCTAAAATATTGACATTACAAATGATCGTTAATACTGGAAAAAGTACTCATAAACTCGATAATCTACCCACTCTTCCCTTAAAGGAATATCATTCTCAGTTTGTTCTTCCACTTCCTCGGCCAAAACGTTTGATGTTAATTGAGCGAGTCCACTACCTCCCTCACCCCCACCCCCTTCCACCAAACAATGCTCACTAACATACAAGGACTAACTCATATTATCGACATCCATATCACCCGTAAACACTTTCCTACTAGTATCCTAAATTCCTCTGAAAACTATGAAGATAAACTAATATCAGAATAAAAGGAAGACATCATTTACCTTAATGCATGAACAATCACTCAAATATATCTTGGACTTATGAGCTATCAAAAAAATTGAAGAAAAGGAAAGGACGATTGTGAAATCTCCAAGAACTCCTATTTATATAGATGAGGGAACATTAGGGGAGCAAACCATCATAACCCCAACCATTAGATTGATTCAAAACCAATGAATACAATTAAACAACTCTTTATATCTGACATGTATAATCCTCAATGCCCAATCAAAATGTTATAGAATCTTTGTAAGGTTACTCCTATTAGAATCCGGGGATTAGTGGGTCCCATAATAACTTGACAAAGAAACAAATTTTTCTTTCATTGTCCTTTACTCATGCTTTGGGCTAGTGACTATCTTGGGTCACCAACATCACTTTAGTGGACGCTTAATATGATTATAAGGTTGATCCTGTACTTGATCCAAGCTATATAGGTAGGTAAGTATGAGGCCTCCTTGATAACTGAGTAACCTGAGACATTCTAATGAAAAATACAGTGACAAAACACCAATGTTTGGAGCAACTGACCAAATACATGATCACTAATGTCATTACGACTTAGAAACGTCAACATCATGATTAGAGAAAACTTGGGCCTCCTCCAAATGTCCATATAAGTAAAGGCCCAATAAGATAGTATGAATAGATGAGCATCCCTAGGTAAAATGACTAGCTTTTGTTTTTCGCAAAGGTTATTGTACTTTATTGTGTCATTGAATCTCACCCTTGAATACTTAATTGAGTGTCATTGTAAGTACTATCTTTTCCGAAAATGAGACTAAGAGAGAAATTGAGACTAAGACTCGGGAAATTGAGATCGAGAACCCCATCCCAATACACACATGTACACACATCTACACACACGCAACAAACATATCCACACACACTCATCCACCCACCCACATACACATACAAGACAAATACAAAAGACTAACAACAATACATTAAATATATTTTAATATGTTTTATGGACAATAGATTGTTTGAATTAAAAATTAATTTAAGGAAATTTTCCATGTTTTTAATTTTCAAAACTTTATTAATCTAGAAAATATTTAAGTGTTTTTTTTAATAATTTTATAATTGATATAACTATAACTTTTAATGAAATTATTTTGTTTCAAAGTTTAAATAATCTCAAATAAAAAATATATAAGTTCAAATTTATTCTATTGTTTATAAGGAGAGATCTATTTTATAGATACTAGTTAATTGTTTCTTATTCTCTTCATCTTAACTAATTTATTAAATTTTTAAAATTTATATATTCTTGAACTGAGTTCAAGTAGATATTCATTTATTTTTTTACTAAAATTATAAATAATTTTATTGATTACCGACTATTTTAATAAGTTACATTATTTCTTAATAGACTAATTAAGGACATAAACCTACACGTGATACAATTTATTAAAATCAAAATGTGCTTACATTATAAAAAGTAATATAGTGACTCGTTTAGAACTATAATAAAATATAAGTAAAGTTACTTATTTCATTCTTCAATAAAGCGTCTCTGTTTTATTACTCTTTAGTTAGTGCGAAAGTCAACAAGGATGAGTTAGTTGAGTTTAATTTATCCCACAACACAATCTGATGAAATAAATCTGAGTTAAATTGAATTTCCCTTGTTGTTTTTGAATAAGAAACTCAAATTGAATGAATCAATAATTGATTAAAAATATTAATATATTTTAGAATTTAAAAATAACGTATTTTAGAATAAAAAATTAATAGAAAAATATTCAAACAAATATAATACTAAAAAATTAAATAAAAACTGACATCTTGTACTTCATAACTGAATCTGAGAAGAAAAATAGAAGAATTTGAGAATTACTATTGTAAAGATGAAAGTAGCATTATGTTAGTCACAATAATCTACCTCGGAATGTATCAAAGGCCTGATATATACATATAACATTGTTCACAATTACAATTAAAAACAAAATACGTAATCAATCAAAAATCAAAACATTAGATATTTTAAAAAATTAACTAATATACAAACTGTTCTAGTTAATCTTAACTAAAACATTTAATTTTAATTTAGATTTTCAACTTAATTGTTTTACCTTTTCAATCGGACTCTCTTTTCTTATAATGAATAATGTCCTTTTTTTTTCCTCACAATCTGATATAGTTTCTAATTATATTAAAAAATTATCACTATCTCCTGCATATCCAATTAATTTGTAAAATCATTTGTTCCTTAACAAGAAATAAATAATTTTTTTCACTATTTTCACAGCATAAAAAATATTTTACTATATAATTATATTTCGTCCATTATCTCATGAAAATATACACGATTATGTATAACAATAAAAATAAAGTGAGTGTATAATATGTAAGGATTTAGAATAACTCACAAATATATTTGTTTATTTCAACAACAATTGAGATTACTTAGCCTACAAAGTACAATTTCATTTGTTTAAATCTAACTCACCAAAAAAAAAAAAAAAAATAAAATAAAAAAAGAAAAATACATTAATACCTTTATTTTAAAATTTTAACCAACAAAAATTTTT
>Ga0123342_1008987_pt1 | contig 12226 bp, 6 predicted proteins | sample Turbeawhitnodule_FD_89960 | JGI IMG/M metagenome (GOLD analysis project Ga0123342, IMG submission 89960) | Root nodule microbial communities of legume samples collected from Mexico - Turtle bean Mexico white nodule | ecosystem: Host-associated > Plants > Roots > Nodule | place: Mexico: Nepantla... | reverse complement strand
TCTGGGTGATCTGTCCCCTGACTTCTCTGCCGCCTGATCTGTCGGTGGTCACTTGGTTACTGACAACCGATCACGTTCACCCTGATCTATCTGTCACCTGGTCCACATGTCACCCTGCGAGTGATCCACGTGGTTATCTTCTGCTGACGTCATCGACTACCGATGACCGACCAGATCAATAACATATATGGTATATATGCAAATTTTAGTTAATAACTAGGTATTTTATAAATGGATTGGAGGTTTTATAAATGGATTACACTACTTTTAATACTCTCATTTATATTATTTTTTTATTATTAATTAAATAAAAAATATTTGTGAGATGAACTTTTAGTACTCTCATTTATATTATTTTTTATTATTAATTAAAAAAAACTTGTGACACAAATTAAGAAAACTACTTCTCATTTTAATTTTTTTTTTACTTAATTATTATCTTTCTCAAATTAAAATGGTATATTTACGGAGAAAATATTAGATGACAAAAAGATGTAAAATTCATACCAGTATTAGATTAGAAAAAGATAATCAGATTGTATCAATTCAAACAATATTGATAGATTTCTAATCATTCTAACATAGTTCTAATATAATGAAAAAAATATATATTAATTTTTTTAAAATTAAATTTATTATAGAAATTTTTAATATGATTATTGTTTTAGTCTACTTGAGGTTGGTCGGTATCTGGATGAGTTTTTGGTAGTCTCCCTTCAAGCTCTAGTGCTTCTACCTTCTGGAAACGAGGGACTCCTCTTGCGATGAAACTCCGACATGAGTACATTATAAAATATGAGTTGAAAGTATTCCGTGTTGTTTATTAGATTAGATTAGATGTGATATTCGATATGATGTCCTCCTTTTTGTAAAGCATAATTAGGTATATGTAGACTGAATTGTAACCTCTCCGCCTTTAGTCATGATTTTATCTTAATTGAGTCATTAAGGATTATTAAGTCTAATTGATTGAAATCTCTTGACTTGTGTTCTCTCATAATGTTAATTAAATATATGGGTTGGAAAATGAATTATAAATGACCAAAACAATCCATACCCTAACAATTATAAAATAAAGAATAAATTATATAATATATAATTTTTTGTTACATGTATTATATTTTAAAAATTATAGGCGTGTCCATTTCCGTGTCCTAGTCCTATGCTACATGAGGCTGAAGAAAAACAAAAAGCAGATAAGTGAGTAAAAGGTGTCCCTCAAAGTGAGTTCCTTGTTGGAGAGGAGTAAAGAAGAAGAGAAGAAGTGAGATTGGGATGGGTGTGAGCAACAACATCACCGCAGTGCTAAACTTTGTGGCCATGATCTCCTCAATTCCCATCATAGCCTCCGGCATTTGGTTGGCCTCAAAGCCCGATAACCAGTGCGTCGCCAACTTCCGCTGGCCCATTCTCATAATGGGCCTCCTCATCCTCCTCGTCTCCCTCGCGGGCTTTGTCGGTGCCTACTGGAACAAACAGGGCCTCCTCGCCCTTTACCTCTTCTCCATGGCTCTCCTCATCGCCCTCCTCCTCATCCTTCTCGTCTTCGCCTTCCTCGTCACCCGACCCGACGGATCCTACGACGTCCCCGGAAGAGCCTACAAGGAGTACAACCTCCACGGCTTCTCTTCCTGGTTCAGGAACCGCGTCACCGGCTCCGGCAGCTGGCACAAGATAAAGCCCTGTTTGGCTGCTTCCAATGTCTGCTCTAAGCTCACCCTCAATTACATCACCGCCGATCAATTCTTCGCTTCTCACATCTCCCCCTTGCAGGTTCCTTCCAAATGCTTTTATGTGCACCTCCATAATACTCATTTTCATCTTATTATTCACTTTCTGAATATAGTATCAACTAGGTTTTGCTTAGAATTGAGTTAGTACGTGGATTATTACTTTTAACCCAAAAATCTTCTCAAGAATTTTTTTTCCTAACATAGAGTGACTCCTCTTCTGCTTCCGGTCTTCACGGTCTTCGATTGTAGTGGTTTCTGATTGTTTCTTTCTTTCACCGAGATGAGTGGGACCTGCAAATTTACTCTGACGAACAGCACAATCCGAGTATAATGTGCAGGTTTGTCGAGAGAAAAATGATTTTTGGCACGGTTAGTTTCCGAGTACAATGTTTAGGTGAGTCAGAAAAAGTACTTTTTTTATGGACTTCAGTTTCAGTTGTCATGGGCATGCTCTGGGTACAAAAGAGGACTCAATCGGACTTTAATCACCATTGACAACTAAACTAACTTAATTATGGTTAATTTAATCACGACAACTAAACTAACTTAATTACTCGTAATTGTGAGTTTACGATTTGTCTTTTAGATTAAGAGAGTCATTTGCCCATGTGAACTCTCTCTGGCCTTAAAACACTGAAAAGTAACCATTTTAAGAAGTGATTTCGTGGGAAGAAGCAAGATTTAACTTGCGTAGAAATGTTGCTTCTTAAAGTATTTTTGTATTCCTCAATTGTTGTTGCTGGACCCACATCACATGACACCACGCTCTGTCTTCAACCACACATTCAAATGGCTGAATTTGATAACTGTTTTTCTTCTTTTTAGGGGGGTGGATTGGATCTATAAGCTTTTCTTAATCTTCCGTGTATACTGTTCTAATAGGATTAAAGGATTCCTCGAGAGACGTTGGAACTAACACTGTATCCATGTGATGATAGTAACCATCTTTTTATATGGGACCAGTGCAGATTCTTATTTAGCATGGATTGTATTCACACTCTGCTGGAGCTATGGTCTTAACATGCTTTAAGTTTTTTAAATTGTCAGACTAATTATTACAGTTTTGTTTAGTGATAAACGTCATGTATCATATGGATTTTCCTTCTTATTCCTGGCTTGACCCACCAGTAGGGTGTGGATTAAATTTTAATTTAAATTTGATGTCAACACCAGCAGAACACTGAGGTTCATATAAATCTCTTAGCATTTAGTAATACTCACTTATTCACAACACATTTTACGTAACTTTGGAAGTCATAAAATCAGCATAACTCAAGAATGCATCTTTAGAAGACATTAGAGACATCCCTTATTACCAGCGTGAATGACAACACATTAGTGCTGTGTGGGGCCTTTCCGGTATAATTGATCCTGGAAAAGGTCAATCCAGCTGAAATTGTCACTTATTGATTCACATGTAGAGAAATAATGCAAATTCGGCCATACTAAATTAATCATCCAAGAAAAGTCAAGATCATTGTTTTGTCGGTATAGCAGAAGAAGATAAAGTTATATTATTGTTGCCTGCTGCTCAGTGGTATGGTTTGGTAGCTGGTCACCCCTCTCAGATGTGTAATTTTAGCTCTATTTATTAACTTAACGTTTAATATTTAGCATAAATATTAATGTGACACTCTCATATTGCTCAGTCTGCAAATTCATGTTGAGAAGATACTCTACTTTACTGTCACCATTTATATCCATACAGAACAGAAATTGTACAATTAAAATTATTGTAAATTGTAATGAATTGGTTTGATTAATTTTGCAGTCTGGATGCTGCAAACCTCCTACAGTGTGTGGTTACAACTTTGTAAACCCCATACTTTGGACAAACCCAGTGAATGCTACAGCTGATCCAGATTGCTACTTGTGGAACAATGATCAAAATCAACTATGCTATGACTGTAATGCGTGCAAGGCTGGTCTTTTGGGTAACCTCAGAAAAGAATGGAGAAAAGCTAACATCATTCTCATAGTGGCGGTGGTGGTCCTCATATGGGTTTATGTCATCGCTTGTAGTGCCTTCAAGAATGCACAAACAGAAGACCTCTTCAACCGTTACAAGCAGGGTTGGGTTTGATCCTATTTTCTCTCAACACTTTCAAGTTCTTAACGTAAGTTTTTGTTTTTTTGTTTATCTTTCTTTCTTGTCCCTGTAACTTCGTGAAAATCTTTGTCTTTAGTGTACATATTGGAAGTAATACGTGTATTCGTTGCTCAAGGAAAACAGAGAATAGAATATTCTAATCATACTTTCTCTGAGTGTATGATTAGATGAAATATATATTGAATTGTTATTGTACATTTTTTTGTTTTAAATGAACTTTGGTACTTAATGCTGCTATTCAAAACCTTGATAATAGCATGGTCACTTTTTAAAATGCTTAATTGTGTAATTTGGAAATACATTTTAGGGTTAAGGTAAAGCAAGTTTCATTGCATTACTAAAACTTTTACTTCAGCCCAAAGCAAACTTCATCATCATAACAATCAATACTAAAAATAATAAGAGTAACAACAAAGGATCATTCAATTAATGCTGTATCGTTTAATTAAAGTTTCACCTCTTCCAATTAGGTAATAGGTGACAAACTGTAAAAAATAATATAATGGCAAAAATTTTCACCATAAATATAAATAAATTCAAAAAAAATAATTTGATTTGAAATATATTATAAATCCCCAAAGTAGATGTTTTAAACGTGGTCTACTAAACTAGAGTAGGGACTTATAAGTGTAAGCTTGACTTCTATAAAAACACACCAATTTATTATTTTTTTGTCTAACTATCCTTAACAAGAGATTTTTTTTAATTATGTTTTTTATCTAGAAGATTTGAATTCAAAATTTACTTAAAAAATATTAAATTTAGTTTTCCTTGTACCAAATTTTTTATATATTTATTAAACTTCAACTGCTCATGTGAAAACCAAATTTAGGTCAAAGTCTCAAACACGAGTTTTGTTACTTGTACATTTTATAGTATGAACCCAATAATGTGAAACCACGAATATCACTATTTAATTAACATACTGAAGAGTTATTACTGGGCTGTGGGCTCAAATCCACTACTATTAAATGTATGTAGTGATAAAAAAATAGTTATCAATATCAAGTACATCATGTATCCTAAATAAGAAAAAAAAAACATCTAGAAAAAGTTGTACTATTGATAAAAATGAACTTTAAAAGAGTCGTAACAAACTTAGAAATAAATACTAACATATTAATAATACACTATTTTTAAATATATTGTAGTATTAAACAAAGTTTATTAAAAACATATATTGTGAGTCCTGCTTTAACCAAGTTTATATTATTTTCAACTCATAACTACTTTTAAAAACTGAAGCAAACACATAAAAACTTTCAAAAGTTATTTTTTATAAAAAAAAATAAATAAACAAACCAACCTAGATCACTTTTAATTTTTCTAATATATGAGTTTTGATTTATTTCTTTTATATTTTCTAATTTTTATTTTTAAATATTTTTATATAATAATAAATAATTATTGTTACTTGAACCATCAATCTAACTGAAATATCAAGTTTTTAAAATTTTATAAAAATAAAATTATGTACTAAAAAGTTACATTGTATTAGAAAGCCAAAGTTTTAAAATAGTAAAAATCTGATGAAAATAACTTTATTACGATAATATATTATTTGAATCGTTCATGCACTTGAATACTTGCTCTAAGATTCCTTTACCTAATAAATTGAATTTTGACTCCCACTTTGGTACAAGTTAAATGCATCTGTTTATGACTTAGCCTTAGCAGTGACATATCACCACTTACTATAATATTTTTACTTAAATTAATACATCAGAGTTCTTATATATTGTAAAGAGAAAAACATTGCGTCAAAAATTAAATAATGTTGTAATATGCGGTTTTTCTTGTTTAATAAAATAATTTTAAAAAGATAGGATAAAAATTTTAAGTTATATTTAAATATATAAATTAAAAATTTAATTATCTAGTTATTTACATTTAAATAGACTATATATATATATATTTTTTGATATATGCACGTTGATATGTGTACAACTTTTATATATAGTTTATATATTTCAATAAATTTAAAATGTAAATTTTTAATATTTTTGGTTAAGTATATTAATTAAATGTTTATTAATTAGTGTATTACAAACATAAAAAAAACATAATGTTATCACAAAATTAGGATAACATTTGTCAATTTAGTAGTACTGACGTCACAAAATATACTAGTAACTAAGAATTAAATTTAAAACTAGTATATTTATAAATAGTAACTAATTATTAGTGAACTAAAGAAATAATAGTAATATATTTTTCAAAAATAAAACTAAGAAAAAAATCTTTATAATCAGGATGAAACGGGAAATAACTTTTTGAAATGGCCAATTTTATCATACAAAAATATTTATTATCAAACTTTATAAATTTTCTAAAGGCAGAAAGTTTAGAAAAGTATATTAAATATACATTTAAATTCATTATAAAAATATCACAATTTAATTTTAAAATATAAATTATTTTTAATATTAATATATTATATATTATTATACATGTATATAAAATTTCAGCGGAAAGCTCCGACTCCACTAGCCCTACAACAACAATAATATATTAATAAACACTCTAAAAAATGTCATTAAGAAAGAGTAAACATAAATAATGATATGTTTATAAAAAAAATATTATAATATTACACTAAAATTTAATTGATGATTATTGAATATATTGTTAACTATATTTGTGTTAGTTTTACTATTTCATTTAATTCTTTAAAATTAATTATTTTAAATATTAACATAATTTAGTAATAATTATTTTATTCAAAAAAATAAATGATATTTATTATTATTGAAATTTTAGATTCTATTTAAAAAATTATCAATCTCTCAAATTTTAATGGTCAGAAATAGAAGTATTAAATTAGATTGATGGACCAATCTTAATTAAAATCCTATAATTAGAGAAAAAATATGCCCTAAATTGAATAATAAAATTTATTGTGTGAAAAAAAAAGGATTTTCTCTTAAAGAAAAAGTAAAAGGTTTAAAATTCATAATATATGTAAAAAATGTTTATTATATACAATCTTTAACTTGTTACCTTACTTTAATTTATTGTGACTTTATGGAGAAAAAACTAGTAAGACATTGTGAAAAGGTTAATATAACTCTTTTAATATTTATAACTTCTCAAAACAATTAGATATGCACCTTTTGAGATTAAAAAAATGATTTTTTATTTAAGTTTATATAAATAAATAATAATGTTGTCGTTGTCAACTTATACAAACAAAATTCAACACGCCATGCATTATAGTGACTAAAAATTTAACTAAGCCTTCTGCAAATAGGAAAGAATACTAAAATTGGAGAATTATTAAAACAATTATTTTTAACGCTCAATACAGTTTATTAACATTTTTATTATCTTATTCAACGAGATAAATTATTATTATTCAAAATTTAGAGTATTCAACTAAATTTAACTTTTCTTCTACTTAAAAAGTTATCATTTTTTATCGATGTTAATCTGTTAAAAGTAGAAATGTGAAACTAGACAAAGAAACCAACCCTAAAAATATAAAATAGGCCAAATTAAACAAAAGAAATATGAGATAAATTGAATTTACAATTTCTTATATGTGAAAATAAACCAACTTTTTTTTCCTTAAAAAATAGAAGATCTAAAATTTGTACAAATAACATTTATTTGACTATAAAAGTTTTAGAGCTTCTTATAGTTGGGGACACATATAACTTATAATGTCTTACTTATACAAGAAAAATAAGTCCCATATATTAGAGAAAATAAATAATAATAAACTATTTTTCTAATGTATAACTTTCCAAAATAACCACATATCAATCTTTTGAAATAAAACAAAAATTCTGATTTTTAAAATTTTATATCTTTTATTTTAACCATGATAAATATGTCACTTGCTATATTTTAGTTTTCAATAATTTTATCATGTATGAACATGACACTTTGATAATATCACTGTTTAGTTGATAATTTTATTTGTGTGATAACATTATCTTAATATCATATATAACAACATTATTATCATTAAAATTAATTCAGGAAATTAACTATAAATACAAAAAATATTCAAGAAAAATGAAAAAAAATCAAAACACTATTATAGTGACTAAAAATTTAATCTCTATAAAAGATAAACAAAAAAATATTAAAAGCGAAGAAAAAAAAACACCACACAAATGGATCCGAGGGCGAATTACTCAATCTCGTAGTTTAAAATCTGAATTCACGAAACCTACAAATCAACTTTCACGTACAGCGAAGAATTTTGATAATTTTATTTTTGGAGATAATACGATGCTAATAAAATATTTTTTAATTTTGGTATTAATATAATTTGGTACTACGAAGAAGATACCAAAGCATTGGAGAATAAGTTAATTTCCATAAGATTTTTTTAATTTGAAAAAAAAAAAGTTGAATCCAAATCTGAAAAAGTTACTTTTAATGGAAAAAAACAATTTTGGTATGTAAACAATGGTAACAATTAAATGACAATAAAAAATATTGATAAGATATTTAAAAAAGAAGTATTTGTGCATGTATGATTACTATGGTCAGCGGTGAGTGGTGAGACTAAAGTAATACGAGTTAATACCGATTTTAACCCTGTTGGGAATGACGCATGGACTAGGTAATACGGAGACAAACATAAAAATAAATATAATATTATATAATTATAAATTATATAAATTAATAAAAAAAAATATGTGTATAAATATGTTTTTATGTATTGATTAAAAATGATTTTAGAAAAGATACATATATTCGATCCAAAAGAGTGATGGGTAGATATGTCTATAAATAAATAAATATGATGATGGTTGAGGAATGAGTAGAAGCCAGATCCAATCCACTCTCACACTCTCTATAAATAACATAACACTGCTGCAATTCCCAAATCCAATGGATCATTCACCCAAGTTCCTCATCGACCCATCGGAAGCCCTCGCCCTCGCCGACTCCGCCGCCATCACACTACCGGAGCTCCTCCCCAGGCTCGTCCCCGCAGCCCAGTCCCTCGCCCGGCCCCCCATCTCAAACTTCCCGGTGGCCGCCGTGGGCCTGGGCCCATCCGGCCGAATCTTCGTGGGCGTCAACCTGGAGTTTCCGGGCCTCCCCCTCCACCACTCGGTCCACGCCGAGCAGTTCCTCCTCTGCAATCTCTCCCTGAATGCGGAGGCCAACCTCGCCTCCTTCGCCGTCTCCGCCGCCCCCTGCGGCCACTGCCGCCAATTCCTCCAGGAACTTCGCGCCGCCTCCGACGTGAACATCCTGGTTACCTCCCACGCCACGCCGCAATTCACCTCTCTCTCTGACTTCCTCCCTCACCAATTCGGTCCCCACGACCTCCTCTCCCTCCGCACTCCCCTTCTCTTGGAACCCCACCACAACGCCTTAACCCTTCTCCCAAGCCACGCCGCCAACGACGCCGCCCTCTCCAACGGCCACCTCCACAATCACAAGCTCAAGAATGCGGCTCTCGACGCCGCCAACAAATCCCATGCACCCTACACTGCCTCCCCCTCCGGCGTCGCCCTCCTCGACCGCCAAGGCAATCTTTACAAAGGCTCTTACTTGGAATCCGCCGCCTTCAATCCCAGCCTCGGCCCCGTCCAGGCCGCGCTCGTCGCCTTCGTCGCCGCGGGCGGCGGCGACTACCACCAGATTGTGGACGCCGTTTTGGTGGAGAAGGAAGACGCCGCCGTTAAGCAGGAGCACACGGCGAGGTTGTTGCTTCACTCCATTTCGCCCGATTGCAACTTCAGCACATTCCTTTGCCACTCCGAACCTTCGCCACCCTAATTCCATGACAGTAACAACATTGTTGCTTTAGATATTGTGGTTGGAATGATTCATCGTATGAAACAGTTCAATGTTTTACATGTTTTATTTGGACAGTAATAAACGTGGAAGCTGAAACGAGTTTTTATAAGCTTCAATTTATTTTTTTGTTCATTGTTTAGGTTCAATTTGGATGTTAAAAATGGATCAATTTCACATGTTTGTTGTTAATCTTTTTAATATGTGCGTGTGGAAACAAAACAAGTTACTATCACTTAACAAGATGATTATAGATTCATTCATGCTTTTCGTTGGAATCTACATCTGAACTATGCATGTGCTCATCTGAAGTAATAATAATAATAATAATAATATAAGATGTTCTTAATTTATGCCTTATTTTTATGAATAAAATACTTTCACCCCTTCTATATATTATCCAACCATTTATATTATTATTTCATTTTAAAATTTTATTTATGTTTATTATTATCATCTCAATATAATAAACTTTTCAAGTGATTGTTTTAAGAAAAAGGTGGATGTTGACCATTTTTCTTATCTTTAACTGAGTAGATTTTTCCTCTTTTATTGTTAATTCCTCAATCACTTTTTTCTTCCCTGCCCAAATGAGTTGGTAAATGAAGAATTAATTTTTTTAGTACAGTGAACAGCAGGAGGAAACCGTGGTAAGGAAAAAAAATCAAACTAGATTTTTTTTTTAATATTAAATGTCACCTATTGGAATTTTATTTTATTTTTATGTAAATTGTTTTAAAATTTTAAATTTTGAATTTATTAACTAATATATATCCTTTAATTATGGTATTAGTCCTTGGCTATCAAAATCATAAAGAATATATTAAAAAGCTTGGTTGATCTATTCTTACTTATAATAAGATTTAATTTCCGCTCATTGGAATTAAGTAAAATAGTTAATTTAATTAATAATATTAAATTTATCCTAAATTTATATTTTTGTAATTATCTTTATTACTAGTACTCTTTTCCTTTTTTTAATTATTTGTATAATTTAATCTAAAAGTAAATATAATTCAAGACATTATAAATAAATTTTATAATTGAAGATCTTATTGACATATTAAATGGACATCATCTTCAATTTCTCCATATAATAAAAAAAATAAAAAAAATAAAGTCATTCGTCTTTTCATTCACACAAACACCAAATTAATTAGTGGATCCAAATATTTTTTAAGATCTAATCATCAATTATTTTTAAGAAGCAAAGACCAGAAATAAGAATGTCTTAAAGATTATTATTATATACAGTAATAGTATGAAATATTGTTTTTTTTTTCTTTTCTTATGTAATGGTATTGTTATTACTTGAGGTGTCAATTGAGTGACATAGTAATACCTAATATAAATTTTTTTATTTAAAAATAATATGAAATGGAGAAAGTAGATAATATATTTTTTAATAACCATGACCCAGAAGAGTTGGGCAGCACCAAACTCTGATGTTCTATTAGCTTCAGTATTGCTTCAGAATTAATCAAAGGAAATAGTTTACCAACAGTGCTGCTACAATATAGTTCATGCGTTGTGTTTTAAACCATTCCTACGTTTCTACCTGAAATTTAGAATAAGAAAATGTTAGCTTTCTATTATTGGTACATAATCTTTTTCATCAACTAATTGAAATGAAGTTAAGAGTACTTTGAGAAAAGAAAAAACAAATCATAAAATTGAGCACAAATTCATAAATTAAAATTAAATTGTGAGATCTTTAATTCACAAATTCATACTATCTAACGACACATTTTAATGGTAATTTAGATAAAAAAAAATCCTTTTTGAGTATTATTTCATTTATTTTTTTATTCAGATATAAACATTTTTTTCTTATTTATTTAGTCCTAAAAGAATGTGTAAAAAGATAAATAATATTTTTGTTCTTTAAATTTTTAAAGTTTAATGTATCTCTTTCTTATTTTGTTACTCTCTATTAAAAGATTGAGACTTCCTATTTTGACTTTCTTTATTATTACTAGCGGGAATAGAGGCACTCACGTGCCTATGTATCTGCATTTTTCAATTTTCCTATTTATATATTTATATAATTTTAATAAGTATTAAATTATACGAGAAGATATGTAAATTATCTAAATGCATCATTGATAACCGTTTTATTAATATTTTATGTTAATTTTTTTATATTTTCATTTTATTGTTTTTGAATATTAAATTTTGATTTAACTTGGGTGTAATCTTGAATTTTGTAAGGTTATCAAGATTAAAATTAAGGTTTAAAAAAAATGGACCAGCAAACAATGTCAAAACATACTCTGCAAATGGTTGTATGTTAGAAGTTGTAGAATCTATCACCATATCAATTGAATCCACATCTTCCATGACAAAGAAGTTGAAAAAAAATAAAATAATAAACTAAATACAAATTACCAAACTTCCAACTTATGTAATATCTAATAGATTAAAGCATCAAGCACCAGTAGACATAAAAACTTTGCTCGCAAAGTTGGGCTTAGGATTCATATAAAAATATAAAAAAAATTAAGAAAGCAATAGAAACAAAAATGTTCAAATCCTATAACAATGAGACACGTCTCTGCTTCGAACGCTTTGGGAAGTGCGAGAAGGAGGAAACAATGGTGGTTGTTGTTGTACAGTG
>Ga0123342_1008986_pt1 | contig 12228 bp, 3 predicted proteins | sample Turbeawhitnodule_FD_89960 | JGI IMG/M metagenome (GOLD analysis project Ga0123342, IMG submission 89960) | Root nodule microbial communities of legume samples collected from Mexico - Turtle bean Mexico white nodule | ecosystem: Host-associated > Plants > Roots > Nodule | place: Mexico: Nepantla... | reverse complement strand
TTAAAATACAAATAAAATACTCTTTTTTTTTCTATTATTTCATATAATATCTTTTTATATATACATATATATATATATATATATATATATATATATATATACATACACGTATATATATATTATTTATTTATTTCAATTAACTAAAAAATATTAAGTTTAATTATTTTAAAAACATGCTTTTAATTAAAATTAGTGTATTTGGAAATACTTTAAATTAAATAACTTATTTTTCAATCTCTTAAATTGCTTTAGCAGGATGTTGACCTTCTCTTGTCTTTTTCTTTTTTATCATCTTGTCATGATTTTCATGTTTAGTTTGAGTTGAGTTTCTTTATCATTATTTATTTTTATAAAACTACCAATCTAACTAAAAGTTTGACTTCAATAATATATTCCCTTGTGTTAAGCTTATAATTGAAAGTCATGAAAAATTGAATAAATGTAGCTTGAAAACTAAGACATGCTTAACAAGCTTTGCTCATTATTAATAGTAGAGAGACTTTAAAATGACATTTGATTGAAAAAAAATTAATGAAGAAGATGAAGTTACAAGAATCGGACAATTGAATAAGATATTGGAGCACTTGTTTTAAACAATCGTTTGTTAATTGCGTGCATTCTTTTAAAAAGAAATATATACTATTCAATTATTTGATTTTTATTTTCATATACTCTTGTTTATTAAATTTCATGTTTAGTTTTTTATTCACTTGGCCAAACGACTTATATATATATATATATATATATATATATATATATATATAATTAAAATGTTTTATAAACATTTTTTTAAATTAACAAAGTTTTTTAAAAATAAAGTGTTAAATTTTGTTATTTTTAAATGAAATGTGAATGGCATATCATTCATGCTACTTCCAATAAATAAGTTATTAGTATGTGTTTCTATTGAAAATGAGTTTTTGAGTGTAACTCAGTAAGAATCTGATATTTTTTAGGAGTGAGTTCTAAACTCGTCTCCAATGCAAAATGGGAGGTCCATCCGAGAAAGACTATATGATGTTTAAGTTAATATGATTACAAAAATAACAAGTTTTTGGTAGTATGATTGTTAAGAGTATGAGATTAGATAAATTGTACTTCTCCTTAAATAGTTAATATTTATAGATTAATCATGTAGTATTTTTTGAGTGGACGCTTACGAGTCATTTGGATTAACCATGTAACTGTTATTCATTATTTCATAAATAGTCGTTCATTATTCATAGCTCATTGATTATGCCATCTCAATCATTAAATGGAGAGTAACGGTCCAGTTCAAAAGTCAAATGATCACCTTTTCTGTTGACCGTTTCTAATTTATAGGCGGGTAGGTACAATTTGTGTTTTTTTAAGAATTTTTGCTACAATTATTTTTTAACATTGTATTACGTTGATAAATATATTATTTCGTTAAAGTCATATTCATTTTCTTAATTAGATTTCATATTAACACAATTTCTAGTTTTTGGTGACAAATTAAAAAGTTAAAACGAATGGACTTGCCCGTTTTAATGTGATTATTAGCATTGTTACTTCTGCAACGTTAAAACATACATTTTATTTTAATTAATTTTTTCTTTTTTATTTCTATGTTACAACGTATTAAACATTGTTTTATAGAGAGTGTTTTTTATAGTCAGGGTTGATTTAACGTTTATCTAGATTTAAAATGAATTTTAGGACAATTATTTTAAAAAATATTTAGAAAAATTTAAATATATCTTTAAAAGTGTTTCATACGGTAACAACATTAACTCAACTAAGTAACATCCAAAAAAATGTACCATTTACTATAATTAAATGACTTATAATTCAACACAAACTAAACATTAACACATTCACTTATATGACAAGACGTTAAACAAGTTTCAAAAGAAAACAAATTTCTATCTAATAATTTCAATCCAATCTAATCAAATCAAACTTATCTACATTGAAAGTTATTATGCGTTTCAAATCAACATATATCTAACAGAAATTAAACTAAAATTCAAAATAGTTTTCAAATCAAATACAACCAATTTTATCAATAATTTCATAATTATTCTATTTATAACAAATTCACAATACAAATAGCTAATAAATCAAAACCATCACATTCACGTATTTTTACAATTTCAATAATTCCTATCAAAATAACATTTCTATTTCAAAAATTTCAAAGAGACCAAGTTATATCCAAACAATAAAAATATTTTATTATAATATTCTATCTTAATTAAACTAACTTTCCTTATTTTTTAAACGTTGTTTAATTAAATTTAACTTCTCTCACAAAAAAAAAGTTAAACTTCTGTATAAAATATTATGATATTGGATAGATTAAGAGAAATTCATCTTATACAAAAAAAAATCATAAATGCAAAAAACCTACCTTAAACATGCAACCCTTTCCCTTAAAATTAACAATAGAAAAAAAATAAAGAAAAACTTAATAAAAACGACTTTTGATATATAAGTGATATACTCCTCACTTAAATATTTAAGTTGAATTAAAATACGTGTAAGAATAAATTATTATTTTAAAAAAATAAAAAAATATTATTAAAATAAGCTAATTTTTGTAAAATAAAGTTTAAATAATTAAAATTTTCTATTTATAAATTTATAAATTAAAAATAAAATATTTATATATTATTTTACTGAAAATAATTTAAGTTTAAATTTTACTTTGACAATTGATCTCCAGTATAAAGAAATCTATTTTTGAAAAGTTCCAAAATAAAAAAAAATAGAAATTATATGAGTGATGAGTACAATAAAGTTTGTGTAAGTCGTTTGTTGTATTGTATATTTGAATAGGGGTAGTGACAAAAGAATGGTCCAACGACAATTAAAAACAAGAAGAACCGAAAGTTTTACAACAAAAGACACACGTGTACATACAGTGACTAACCTCTACAGACTCAATAATTAAATTACATCATATATTACATAATAAGTTAAAATGTTTTAAATGTTTAGATTAGAACTACATCACATTGCTGCAGTACTTTTCAATCTCTATGTAGGAGATGCTGGTTCAGAGACAGACAGAAACACCAGGAAAAGATGTTTTCCGTTTTTGATAAAAATTAGTTTCCATTTTTATGTTAAACAATTTATTTATTTCGTCTATATACTTTTAGATAATTATAAGAATGTTTTTTTTTAATGAAGATGTTGTTATTTGTTTATGATATTCTATTTTCAACATTTGTATGTATAGGTCTGTTAATTGTGTAAACCAAATACTAACAGATAAAAACTACTATCTAAAATATTTGAAAGTATAAAAATTAAATAGACAAATTGTTTAATAGAGAGATTAAAATCACTTCTTGATAAAACTAGAATCCTAAATAAAATTATCAAGGACAAAATTTTTTTTATGAACAATTATGAAAAATATACTATTAATCATATATATATATATATTTAAAAATATGAAAACTAATTTTTCAAACTTAAAAAAAATGAAAGTTAATTTTCGGTAAGGAATGAACTTTTAATATGAAAAAATATTTTATTTTTGTATGGTTAGTTACTTATTTTTTTTTTTCCTGATCCATTAGTAAAAAAATAGAGTATTTTTGTTGTTTATTTAAATTATTTTGCAATGATTTGAGAGTGTGGATTTAAAGATGATAATGAATTACCTAGAAAGTCAATTGGACACATGTTCAATTACATAAGTGTTATTCTTTTTTTTCATTATGTATGATAGAGATTTATGTATATGAAAGATTCTTGGACATGTATTTCATATAGTATAAATTCTTTTACTTTGTTGACCATGGTAGTTTGATACATTGAATACGTCAATAAAACATTAATGAAATAGTTTCTTTAGTATTTATCTTTCACGTTTGTAATGATTGTGAGTTTGTGTGAGTTATCTTTGATTAAAGATTTTGTTGAAGGTGTTGTCTATGAAAAAAGTTGGTGGTGGATGTCTTCTCATGTTAACAAAACTTTTCGATGAGCTAGTGTGAAGACAAAGAGGTAAGTTTAACAATTAATGACGCACATGAAAAGACAGATTCGCACTTAAACAAGTAATCAATTATGAAAAACACACATATAAAATTATGCACTCATAAGAAACACATAATTGATCATGTGTTTCTTATGAGTACAAAACTAAATATACGTGTCTTATAATTAATAAGGGTGTGTGTTTTATTTATTTGTTTCTTCGCATTAGTTGGATTTGACTATTGTGGTGCATTGTTTAAAGTGAATTGTTATGATCTAATGGAGGTTGTGTATTGATGTTGTTTTTTTTTTTGGCATCTAAGGTGGCTATTGTGATACTCCGAAATAATGGTAGAGGTGCAGAGTGTATTTTGAAGGTGATAAAGTATATTGATTGCTTTGATTAAGGCAATAACAATTATGAATAACTATTTCCTAAACGACCCATAATTGATTATGGAGCTTTATTTTTAATTTATTTTTGTTAATTTAAATTTACTTTTGCATTATTTTGGGTTAGATTGGGATGACTTCACATACATGTGCTTCTAACCCCTAACCTATTATATGTACTTGTTTAATTGTTGTTGATATTCTTGTTTTCATTTTGACCTCCTATATGTACTTGTTTAATTGTTGTTGATATTCTTGTTTTTATTTTGACCTCATTGTTAATCTAGTTGTCATAATTGATTTTGATGTTATTCCATTCTTAATGATCATTATCTAGTAAAAATCCATTATTTTTAGTTATTTGCATGTCATTATAATTATATATATATATGATGAATTTAAAGAAAAAATAGGTTAACATGAAAATTTGAAAACTAAAAATATACATTACTAATTTATCTCCATCACATAATAAATTATTATATAAAAAATATGAGTTTAAGCTTTTTAGTACAATGTAAGAAATTATGTAAATTAATTTATATAAAGTGACTCACATGACTTAGAGTTTGGGCTTTGAGCCCAAATATGATTTAATAATAATAATAGAATTAAAGGTCCATTGGTTAATGTGAGAAATATATATCTGATGATATACCTAATGGAAAACCTACATATGATGGAGATTGTGTACTAAAGGTTATAGGGTTCTGTCTCTGCAAATAATAGTTGTCTCACTGTTAACCATCATGAAAGTGTGTGACAAAAACGGAATTGCAAGAGATAGATTGGGACAAAGGAGATAAAGTAACTACTCAATTAGGATCACTCATGGATCAAGGTAAGTACCTATTCCTTCTTGATTGTATGTTTGTGTGAGAATCATAATATGATAAGATCTATTTGTGAACATAAATTGTATGTGTTCAATTAACGTTCATTCATGTTTTGACTTACACATTTTTTCAAAATTTTAATTAATAAATATCGTAGACATAATTATTTAACTATTTAACTAGTTAATATGAAATTTAATAATTTTATTACATATACAAATATACGATTGCTGTAAAAATATATATTATTAATACAGTCTTTTTAATTTCAAAAAAGCTCTGTTAGCATTGAAACTTTGATATTTAATTAGGTTTTTAAGTTTTGGAATGATGACAATTACTAATAATTTAAATTAATTTACATTAATGTTTAGGATGATATCTAAAATTTGTAGTAAAGATTAAATAAATTCAACATCAATGTCAATAAATATTTTGAGAAGGTTCATATAAAAAAATTGATGAGTTCCAACTAAGATTTGATGGTTATTTTGAAGTTGTATTTTTGTTTTCCTTATTTAATTGTTGTAATTTAATTATATTTTTCTATCATATTATATTGTACAATTTTATGTTGAATTTAATTAGACATTGAAATTTGATGTCAATTTTAATTTATTTTATTAAATTTTACAAAATTTATAATTCTATTTAATTTTATTAAAATTCATTTTCAATAATTTTATTCACAATGTAAAAAAAAATTATATTTTCTAAAATATACCACAAATCATAATAGAAATAGTATTTTAATCACAAAATTACATACACAAAAAGTACTCTTACGATTTTATCAATAAAAAAAAACTATCAACTAAACAAACTCATCATATTCCTCATCAATTTTCATAAAGTTTTCACTTTTTTTTTTGAAGTCCAAAAAAACGAGTCTGAAAATCATCAGTTCCCACTGTGTTTTCCTTGAATCCATGCTTTTCTTTTTCATGGAATCTATTTTGATTCTGTCCATGGCATCTATTCCCTTGAAGGAATTTGAAAGAGAGAGATGAAAATGGAGATGAAATTTGAAAGCATTGGGGAAAAATGTGTGCTCCGTTGTCGTAAACGATGTTTCCCACGTCATAGCCTGGCCTTACTTAGCTGGATTTCAACCCTACCATTGACCCACCACCTCTTCTTCTCCCCAATCCTCCTCTTCTTCTTTATTTCTCTTTTCTCTCTTCTTCTCTTCTCTTCTCTTTCACCTCAAATTAACTCTCACCATTTTTGACTTCTCTCCCTCTTCACCCTTTTCCCACATTCTCACCTTTAACACCTACTTTATTCCTCTAAATAAATCTCCTCACTCTGCATTGCACGCACACACCACCATCAACATGACCCCTCTCTTATCCTCTTTCTCCCTCACCACCATAGCCTCCTACCTCGTATGCTTCATCCTCCTCCTCATTCTCCTCGAACAGATCTCCTACCTTCTCAAGAAGGCTTCCATTCCAGGACCCTCCTTCGTCTTCCCCTTCCTAGGAAACGCTGTCCCATTGGTTCGCAATCCAACCACCTTCTGGGACCTTCAGTCCTCTCTGGCTAAGTCCACCCCTTTAGGCTTCTCCGCCAACTACATCATCGGCAACTTCATCGTTTTCATCAGAGACACCGAACTCTCCCACAAGGTCTTCGCCAATGTCCGCCCCAACGCTTTCCACCTTGTGGGCCACCCCTTCGGCAAGAAGCTATTCGGCGAGCACAACCTCATCTACATGATGGGCCAGGAGCACAAGAATCTCCGCCGTCGCATCGCCCCCAACTTCACTCCCAAAGCCCTTTCCACCTACACCGCGCTTCAGCAGATTATCATCCTCGATCACCTCAAGTCATGGGTTGCCAAATCCCAGGCCCAAACCAATTCCATTCCGCTCCGTATCCTGGCCCGTGACATGAATCTAGACACCTCCCAGACCGTCTTCGTGGGCCCCTACTTGGGCCTCAAAGCCCGGGAGCGCTTCGAGAGGGATTACTTTCTATTCAACGTAGGCCTCATGAAGCTTCCGATTGATTTTCCCGGCACCGCGTTTCGAAACGCGAGGCTCGCTGTAGACCGGCTCATCGAAACACTGGCCACCTGCACCGAGATGAGCAAGACCAGGATGCAGAAAGGGGAAGAGCCTTCGTGCCTAATTGATTACTGGATGCAGGAAACGCTGAGGGAAATCGAGGAGGCCAAGCTCACCGGAGAGCCGGCGGCACCGTTCTCCACCGACGCCGAAATCGGTGGCTACCTCTTTGATTTTCTCTTTGCGGCGCAGGACGCGTCCACGTCGTCGTTGCTGTGGGCGGTGGCGCTGCTGGACTCGCACCCGGAGGTGCTGGCGAAGGTTAGGGCAGAGGTGGCAGCAGCCTGGTCGCCGGAGTCGAACGAGCTGATTACCGCGGATATGCTCCGGGAGATGAAGTACACACAAGCGGTAGCTCGTGAGGTAGTGAGGTTCCGGCCGCCGGCGACGCTGGTGCCGCACATCGCGGCGGAGAAGTTCGCGCTGACAGAGTCGTACACGATACCGAAGGGGTCAATCGTGTTCCCGTCGGCGTTGGAGTCGTCGTTTCAGGGGTTTACTGAACCGGAGCGGTTCGACCCGGAACGGTTCTCGGAGGAGAGACAGGAGGACCAAATATTTAAAAGAAACTTTCTGGCCTTTGGTGCTGGGCCCCACCAGTGTGTGGGTCAAAGGTACGCATTGAATCATCTTGTTCTCTTCATCGCGTTGTTCGCCACGTTGCTAGATTTCAAGAGGGACAGAACGGACGGCTGTGATGACATCGCCTACGTGCCCACCATATGCCCTAAAGACGATTGCAGGGTCTTTCTCTCACAACGCTGCACACAATATCCCTCCTTCCCTGCGCTCCAGGACCTCGTCAAATGACCCTAATACCCTTTACTTTTCCTTCTCACTCCTCGCATGCAGGTTTTTTTTTTTACCATTTTTTTTAAATTTAATTCCATTTGGACCCAAAATTAGGAGATCTTGAATATATTTTATCATAAAAAAAATTGTTTGTGTTTGCTGTTTAGCCGCCACAAAAAAATTGTGTTGACTTTTGTTTTTTACTTTTGTATTTGTTGGGTTGGGTTTTTGAAATGTTGGAATTATTATTATTATTGCAAGAGTTTGTGTATGTGAATGTAAGAGGTGATTGGTTGGTGGATGATTGGGTGGTTATTAGCAGTGAATAAAATTATGTAAAATTTATTGAGATGGTGTTCTGTGCAGTTTATGTTTTGTAAAGAATATCTAAAAGCTGTTCTTCTTTTGGAAAACAAATCTACTTTGGTTAGTGTAGTGTGTAATCGATTTTAGGTTGCTTAATCAATTTTGGGGAGTGGATTATTATGTTAAGTAATCGTTTATTGAAAAGTACACATGTTTGAATAGATTTTTCAACTACTTTTTTTTTTACACAAAAACTTCTCTCACCTTTATAGCCTATTTTATATGTATTTTTTTTTAGTATTTCTGTTTTTTTCTTAAGAAACAGACTATTAGTTTTTATTATTTTTGAATTATCTATTAAAAATTAAAATTTTGTTTATAAGGATTTCTTTTTCTATGAGATAAATAAATGTGTGAAATTAATAAGCAAAAGATAAATTTAATTAATAGATAAATTTAAGGAAGGTATGATGTATATGGGTTAGTTAGAAAGTTCTTTAAAAAGATAGTTAAGTGAGGGTTTAGAATTTAAAATTTTTATTTGTAAGAAGTAAGCAGTTTTGGACTCGTGGTGAGTAGCTGAACTAAAATTGAAATAAGAAAGTAGGTGTAAGGTTAGTAAATTTGAGGTGTCGATAACAATCTTATGACTTCTCTCTTTGTCTTATTATAAAATACAAAATCATCACCATTCATCGTTTTTTTCTTTTCTTTTCTTAATTATAACTAATGTGTTAGTTTAAGATAGAAATATTTAATACCATTTTTCAAAATTTATTCAATTATGGGTGATTTTGTTTGATATTTTTACATTTTTACGAGACAATAATATAATTCATATATTTATTTACAGAATCGTTATTTATTTATGACCTTACTTGGAACTTTACAAAATTGTTAATACTTTATATCTTAATTTTATTTATTTATTTACTCTATTTGTTTTGTAGCTATAATGATTATTTTTTTCAATTATTGAAATTATATGTATATATTTATATTAATTAATTTTGTTAATCCATGTATTTGGATCACGGTGAAGGAGGATATTAATATATGTGGATGTTTACTTAAGTAACGATAGTGAGAATATTATAATATCTACTTTTCTTCTTTTACTCATAGTGTTTTTTTTTTCTTATATAAGACATTTTTACTTTTTATTACATAAAATATTCATAATAATATAGATAATAAACATTTTTTATACCTTAATTTAAATTTATTTTATTTTAGCTATTAAACTACTTATTTTATCATTTTAACTATAAAATTCAAGTTATTGATGTTAATAAATGATAGTTTTTTATAACACATTATTTTAATTAATATATATATATATATATATATATTTAAAAGTGTGTTATTTTATTTTATTTCAAATTTTAAATTTGATCGAAAGTATTTGAAAAATAGCATAAGATGAGTATCATAATACATAACATAAAAATATATAATTTTATTTGTAAATAAATATTAAAATAATTTATTTCTAAATAAAAATTACAAAAAATTTAAAATGAACATGTCTATAAAAAATTTAAATTTACCAAAGATGTACTCTTCTTTTTATGAGTCTTTAGGTTCTTTTAGAGAATAAGAAATCCAATAGTACTTTTTATTCTTTTAAAATAACTGAATCTTCTTATTTTACACTTTACTCTCTCCATACCACAATAAATGCAAAAGTGAAAATTATTTAAATATTAAAAGACACATAAATGTATAATTGGTAAAAAAAAGTATCATTATAAACATTAAGAGATAAATTATTATACATGTTTCTTAATTTATTCATATTACACTATTATATTTCTAAATTTTATAATTTAAAATATGCTTATAATAAACTAATTCTTTTAATCAATAATAAAAATGATAGTTTTTATTGTATTTTAATATATAAACATTAACTTAAGTATTGTTTTTACTCTAGTTTTATTTTATTTGAATTCATGTTGAATACATATAATAGTTAATACATTATAATAATTTTGGCTAATCAACAATATTAAATATTACATTATTAAACAATATCCGCTCAGATTATTAATGAAAAAATTTATATTATTAGTATATATTTCAGTTTTATATTCTAAAATAATAATTCAAACATTAAAAGCACCAACAATTTAAATAAATTTTATTTATTACATTAAAAATTATTAAATTTGACTGCTAATATCATTAAATACTTTATTATTGAGTGTAATATGTTATAGTACAAAAATCAGTGAATAAATTATTATATATTTTAGCGTTTATACTGAGTGATATGATGATTATATATTTTAGTGTTTATATCGAGTGATATGATGAGTGTGATTGAATTTTAAATTTTGAAAATGTAATTAAGAGTAAAATAAATTTTAAATTTAAATAATAATTATTATAAAACCTTAACAAATAAAGAAAATAATATTTTAAAATAAAAATATATTAAAATAAATTGTCAAACATATAAAAAAAAAGAGTAGAAAATATAAAGCATTAAATATTAGACTCGGGGCACCACCCTTACATTCACACAATTAAACAATAAAAGATTCTCTACCTACCTTTTAGTGAACATTCTATTACATTGGACTAGAGTAGAACATTCTGTACTTTCTATATGAAATACTTTTTCTGTACATTTTAAATTTTATTTTATTTTCACTTTTTTATTTTTCTTTCAATTATGTGGAGGGTGTGAATTAAATAGGTTTTGGAAAGTGTAAAGCTGGTGGAGATGTGGTCTGAGTCAGATGGGCATGCACATGCACATGCACATGTTGTTATGTGATGCCATTGCCATGTTAATTGCACCGACACCATTGTTAGCCTCTTGGAATTGGGATTATTATGTTCTTTGCATTCTTGTCTTCTGTGGTGTCGTGTCTTTTTCAAAGTCACACCTTTTAAAGTTTCAAATTTTAATTGGGTAGTGATACAATAATAATTCACAATTTTATATAATCAAGTTCTTAATATTATTAATAATATTTTTTATCATTTAATCATAAATTTACTTTTTATTATATATCTATTTTTAGATCTTTCACATAAAAATTATATACAACTTAAAAAATAATCAAGAGCATCATTTTCCCTTTTAATTACAATTTTGATTCTTTTAATTCCTACACACATTTTAAAAAGATTACAACTTGAAACGAAGTTAAAAGTGAATAATCTTTTGTAAGAAAATGGCAAGTGGGTTTTGAAAACTTTAAAGACATAAAACCTATTTTATGCTAAAACAGAGAAAGAGTGATAAGAGCATTTAAATGTTGGGAGAAGAACAAAGATTGAAGTGGTGCAGAGTGCAGAGTGCAGAGTGCAGAGTGTTATGAAATGTCCCATCATGTACAGTTTTCCCTTTTCAGTATTGTTTGACTTCTTCCCTACAACACTCTACAGATATGGAACCAAGAGCCAAGCCACAGACACCATATTCAGGTTAAGGGTATATCTTTTTTTGTTTTTATTATACTATTTACAACATTCAATATGCTCATCCATCAAATTATATATTTCAGAATTTTTTTGCTTCATTTCGTGATTTGTTCAACTACAAGTGGCAGTGATAATATCACAAGAGTGTATTTTAGTTATAATCAATTTTTAAAAAATAAAGTGAAATAAAAGTGTTTGATTTTTTTAAAACATAAATAAAAATCTTTTTGAGTCCTTGTAATCACTATTATACAAGTTTCAAGGTTAATCGTGAATGATAATCAATTATTAACCACAGTGTGTGGTCATTAATGTCTTTAAAAAGAAGTAGATATATTTAAGATACTATGATTTAATTAATTACATGTTGATATATATATATATATATATATATATATATATATATATATTATATTAGTTGTTACGATGTTGGT
>Ga0123342_1008985_pt1 | contig 12229 bp, 7 predicted proteins | sample Turbeawhitnodule_FD_89960 | JGI IMG/M metagenome (GOLD analysis project Ga0123342, IMG submission 89960) | Root nodule microbial communities of legume samples collected from Mexico - Turtle bean Mexico white nodule | ecosystem: Host-associated > Plants > Roots > Nodule | place: Mexico: Nepantla... | reverse complement strand
CTGGTCTCCTCAAACTGCTGCCCATTACTTCTGCCATGCAAGTTGCTGACATATTCACCAAGCCCCTTGCTTCCGCACAGTTCTCTACTCTCAAATCCAAGCTGGGCCTGACAAATATCTACTCCCCAGCTTGAGGGGGTGTTAACATATTTAGTTTTTCTATTTTAAGTTATTGGGCTTTGTTTGTTTGGCCCAACTTTCCTTTTCTGTTTCAGTTATGTCTTAGTCTTTTTCTTGTATATACACCATGTATTTTACTCTCTAATACATAAGTAAATAAGTTTCTTTTGTATTTTCTTTTCTCTGTTTTTTTTCTCTTTTATGCTTAAGTCATTGTCTCTTTTTTATTTGCAATTAGGGTTCATCAGAACCTCTCTTTCTCTATTGCGATTTCGTGTGATTACGTGCGCTTCATTTGATGCATCACATCAGACAAGGAATATTCATTTTCATTAACTGTAATACCTTATAGAATTTAATTTTAATTTTGCTGATAAAAAAAATATATATAAAATGTAAAAGTGAATAATCACAAAAGTTAAAGAAAAATATATATTTTAAAGAAATAATAAAAATTGTAACAATTATTTCTATTTTAAAATAAACACATACAGAAAAAAATATCATGTTACACTTGAATTAGATTATACATGTTACTCTTGTAATTAAACTAAACACAAACATTTATATATTTTAAGAGGGTCATTACATGCATTTTTTTTACTGTATTTTTCATCTTTTTTCACTTGATAATTGAAACTCTTCTGATTATTTGGGTTTGTACTTTTTATCATTCTCTTCATCTCTTTTCTTTTCCTTGTATTTTGAGTGGGACTTTAAAAAAATAAGTTATATGTTATAATCTCAAAGCCTCAAATTTTTTGTTTTTTGCAATTATTTCTAGTCTTTATTCTTCGTAGTTAGACATGCTTTGCATCCAGATAAATAATGAGATAAAGTAGTTGCATGTTGAGACAGGTAAAATGATTGTACTTGCAACAACTAAACACTAAATAGAAAGATTGGATTTTGTTTCATATTTTAACTAATCAAGCCTCTAATTGCACTAGGAAACTAAATAATCTTAACAAATAAAAATATACGTGCTACAACACAAATAAAAAGAAAATAGTAAATTGCATAGAATATAACTCAACATATCATTGTTCCTTAATCAAACAAAATTTAAGTTGGCATTGAAACTTATGAGATTGTCATGATAGCCTAACATATAAAATATATTATAATATCATGCATTTAATCTCAAATTAATATGATTGTATAAAAAAATGAACCTAAAATAAAAAGAAAATAGTAGTTGTACCTTGATTTCATAATGGAAGTAACCAATGAATATCATAGCAATGATCTTAGAGCTCTCTCTTTGTTTAGGATACTATATTTCACTAATTAAATATTATAAACAGATCTATTGTTATGGTTTTGGTTAATTATGGACTTAACGGTGACATAGATTAGGCAGAATAACTTTATAAAAAAATATTTTTCTTTCGCGACCTTCTTCTCCTTAAACGTACAGTGTCTGAAGAAAACCAAACCTTAAATCTTAAATTCTTTCTCACAAAGTATTATGGGGAAAACAATGGAAAATGAGAGAACATGTAAGTTGAGTAGAAGATAAACAAAGAAAAGACACATACAAAAATAACCAAACATTCCTCCTAATTAAGGCCATGCATTTACATTAGGAACTAAACAAAAAAATGTATGCTTATTAAAACATGAGCCTTTGAGTAAGGTGGAGGAGAAGTCTAATCCTAGGATTGCACTTATGGTGAATCCATCTAAGAAGTTCGATTTTTTTTTTCAAATTGGTGTAATTTCTCTTCGTTTTTCTGTGAGCAGATTTTTTTACTAAACTCACCAAGTTCGGTGTTTCCTCAAATGATTCTTTTTATAAAAATACCGCATACATGAAATACGAATTTAATTAAAAAATCATAAATTTGAAATACAATTTTATAAGAATAAATTTATACAAAAATCATAAATCATAAATACAATTTTAAATTGAAATTCTTACGTTTGGATGTATGCAGAGTGGTGTGAAATTCTCTCTTCTCTTTCTTCTTCAACGACTAATCTAAATGCATATAGATAATGGAACACCCTTCTTCTTCTCAAAATTTTCCTACGATTTTAAGGAGAACGACATGTGGAAGGTTTTTCAAAGATGGGGAAGGGTGAGTGATACTTTAATATCTAGGAGACTAAATGTTAAGAAACAAAGATTTGAATTTGTTAGGTTTCTGGGTGTTCAAAAGCCCTCAGACGTACGAACATGAGGCTCAACCCCGAGAAGTGCACATTTGGGGTTGAAGGAGGAAAATTCTTGGGTTTCATGCTAATCCTTGAGGCTAACCCAAACAAGTGTCGGACGATCACTGAGATGTGGAGCCCCCAGAACATAAAGGAGGTTCAGCAGTTGATAGGGCATCTTACTGCCCTCTCCAGGTTTGTCCCCCGGCTAGCCGAAAGAACCAGGTCGATGGTGCAGCTGCTCCGCAAAGAAGCAAAGTTCAGCTGGGACGAGAAATGTAAAGAAATATGTGAACAGCTGAAGGACTTTTTGTTGTAGTTGGCAGTCATCTGAGACCCGACAAACCCATTGTGGTGTACCTGACGGTCTCTGAGGAAGCGGTTAGCACCGCACTAGTTCAGGAGGTAGAGAAGGAAGAACGACCAGTATACTTTGTCACTCAGACGCTCCATGCAGCCGAGACGAGATACCAGATGATAAAAAATGTGACCCTCACTGATGTGAGCTAATTTTAGATTTAGCCATTTTTAGATGTGACACTTTACTTAGGATTGAGATTTTAGCAATTAATGGTGATCACCTTAGGAAAATTCCCACTGGACACTAACTTAACCAAGTGGTTAAGTAGGTATGAAGGTGCATTTCACAAAGCCAAAGATAAAAGACATTGTATGGTGAGAATGTATGCAAACTGCAGAAATAAAGAAGAAAGCTAGGAAACATCAATGGAAAGGAAACATGAAGGAAATAGAAGAAGAAACTTATGGAGATGGTGGTGGGTGATCACGCCACTTACTGGTGGAAACCACCAAGATAAGTGCTAGGCCGCCACTTGAGAGTTTCATTCTCACCAAGATAAGACCAAAAGGAAGAGAAGACAATACTCACTCAAGCTCTCGCAATATTTGTGCAGAGTAACTTTTCTATTCAATTTCAACATGTAAAATACAATGTGTAGGCCTCCTATTTATAGGTGAAGGAGCCTTGGAAAACAAGCAAGAGAGGTAGGATGGGAAAAAGGGGAAAAATGAGCAGCCTTATGGTTTGACTAAGTCAAACCCGCATCCTAGGTTTGTCATTCTAGAAACTATGTCAAATTGTCTTCCTAAAGGGCTAGGAACAAGCTAAATTGATACCTACACCCCCTATTATGCTAAAGGCACCTTATTCTAGCCTATCTTTGCTATTTGGACCCCTAAAGTGAGCCCAATTTATTTACAACTTGTTTTATTTTTTAAGAAGACCAGCGGAAAGAACATTAGATGTTGTGGTTTGTGTCAATTTCTTCCTCCGGTGAGGTCTGCTAAATCCTTGGTGAGGTCTTCACTTGATTGTTGAGATGGCTTCTCATAGTCTTCACTTTTTTGTCTTGGTTTGCGTCATGCGCCACAGGTTTGAGAGAATTCGACCTCGAATTTAGAACTCCTGCATATAACATAGTTAGTTTGTTCTCATATAAGATATTGCAAGGTGTGGGATGTGATATAAACTTATGTTCTTTGAGCTTGGGGAGTTCAAAAAGGTAAGCGCTTTCTACAAGCCATGTTGGGAAAGAAGAATTGGGGATGAAAGAGCTTGGTGATAAAAATCCTCTTAAAAGGCGAGAACCTTTAGGAGGTTTTTAATGTGCATCCCAAAATTTCTTTGTCCAAGATGTTAAGTAATTAGATTTATTTGGTAATGAAAAAGACAAAGAAGAAGGACACCTTGGAGGTGCAGTTGGTAGCATGACACGAGTCAGCATGATTGATTTAGTTGTAGAAGATGATATTGTGTGACTCAGTTTATCTTTTCTTTCTTTCTCTTTTTCATTTTCTCTTTTGTTTTTCATTTTTATTTGGTCCTCATGGACCTCTCTTGGAGAAAGAGATTTTAAGGTGATTTTGTGCCCATGGAAGGTAAAAGAAATGTTGTTAGTAAGGCCATCATGTAAAGTCTTTTTATCAAATTGTCATGGCCTTCCTAGAAGAATATGTGTGGCTTCCATAGGTACAACATCACACAAGACCTCATCCTTATATTTACCAATAGAAAAGGCTATGAGGACTTATTTTTTTACTATGATCTCGCCCTCTTCACTTCATTGAAGTTTATAGGGTTTTGCATGAGAGATGGTAGGTAACCCAAATTTGTCTACCACTCTTATGCTTGCCACATTTGCACAACTTTCCCCATCCATAATTAAGGAGCACAACTTATCATTAATGAGGCACCTAGTGTGAAAAATGTTTTGCCTTTGACTTTCATCAAAAGGTTTTAAAACTTGACCTAGCATGCCCCTCACTACTAATAAGTCTCCTTCACATGGACTCTCACTTTCTTCCTCACTTTGGGATCTAGAATGGTTAGGGGACCTAGACCTTTGGGAGCTATGGTCACTCATGACAACCCCTTCTTTAACCATCATGTTTCTTTTTGAAGGACAACTAGATGCAATGTGTCCATAACCTAAACATTTAAAACACTTTCTACTAGAGGTTTTGGTAGGTGACTTAGGTGTTGAAGTGGAGGGATTAGAATGTCTAGGGTTGTAAGTGAAATCTTTCTCAACATTTGAAGGAAAAGTTTTGGAGGAAGTTTTGTTTTTGTTTTTCCAAGATGATTGGTAGTAGCCATCATTATGAGAGTTTTTGAAATGGTTTTTCTTTGAAAGTTGGGTTTCAACCTTGATGGCAAGGTGAACCAATTTTTCTAAGGATGAATACTCATAAAGTTCCACCACATCTTGGATTTCCCTTCTCAATCTACTTACAAATCTAGCCATTTTAGACTCCTCACTTTCATGCATCTCAATTTTAGTTAAATTCGTTTCAAGCTCTTTAAAATAATCATCAACACTTTTTGTTCCTTGTTGTAGCCTTTGGAGCTTCAACAAGAGTTCCTTCCTATAGTGAGGAGGAACAAACCTAGCACGCATGCATAACTTTAAATCCTTCCAAGGGACCAGGGTTGGCCTCTTGTTAAGTCCAATGTCCATTACAGTCTTATGCCACCACTATATGGCATAGCCTAAAAACTCTAAGGAGACTAACTTGACTTTTTGGTCTTCTTGCACCTCATGTATATTAAAAATTTGTTCAACTTTAGCCTCCCATCCTAGGTAAATGTTGGGATCACCTTCCCCACTAAAACTAGGAATTTTTACTTAAGGCAAAAAAGTCTTGAAACATGTTGGCACCTATCATCAAAGTGATTCAATCTCCAATATCAGGAGGTAGAGAAGGAAGAGCGACCAGTATACTTTGTCACTCAGACGCTCCATGCAGCCGAGACAAGATACCAGATGATAAAAAATGTGACCCTCACTGATGTGAGTTGATTTTAGATTTAACCATTTTTAGATGTGACATTTTACTTAGGATTAAGATTTTAGCAATTAATGGTGATGACCTTAGGAAAATTCTCACTGGACTCTAACTTAGCCAAGTGGTTAAGTAGGTATGAAGGTGCAATTCACAAAGGCAAAGATAAAAGACATTGTATGGTGAGAATGTATGCAAACTACAAAAATAAAGAAGAAAGCTAGGAAACATCAATGGAAAGGAAACATGAAGGAAAAATAAGAAGAAACTTATGGAGATGGTGGTGGGTGGTCACGCCACTTAATGGGTGGAAACCACCAAGATAAGTTCTAGGATGCCACTTGAGAGTTTCATTCTCATCAAGATAAGATTAAAAGGAAGAGGAGACAATACTCACTCAAGCTTTCACAATATTTGTGCAGAGTAACTTTTCTATTCAATTTCAACATGTAAAATACAATGGGTAGGCCTCCTATTTATAGGGGAAGGAGCCTTGGAAAACAAGCAAGAGGGGTAGGATGAGAAAAGGGAAAAAAATGGGCAGCCTTAGGGTTTGACTAAGTCAAACCCGCATCCTAGGCTTGTCATTCTAGAAACTAGGTCAAATTGTCTTCCTAAAGGGCTAGGAACAAGCTAAAATGATACCTACACCCCCTATTATGCTAAAGGCACCTTATTCTAGCCTAACTTTGCTATTTGGACCCCTAAAGTGAGCCCAATTTATTTACAACTTGTTTTATTCTTTAAAAGGTCCAACAGGAACAACATTAGATGATCTGGTTTGTGTCCTTTTGTTCCTTTGGTGAGGTGTGTTAAATCCTTGGTGAGGTCTTCACTTTATTGTTGAGATGACTTCTCATAGTGTGCATCCTTGGTCATCTCCTTGTTGTCCTTGTTTGCATCACTCACCCTAGTTCTAAAGGCCAGGCGAATCAGCCCATACTTCCATAACCACTCCATCATGGTAAGAACTGACTACCCCATTTTTAAAATTTTATTTAAACTCAACCTTGCAGGGTGATTGATAGGGTGGTCAATTGAGATTTTAGAGTTCAACATCCAATATGAGCCGAGAGGTGCCATAAAGTCCCAATGCTTGGTTGAATTCTTCGTCGATCTTACACCTCTGTCGGACCTCTTGGTCGGATGGACGCTATACGTGGACGACTCCTTAAACATGACCCCATGTGCAGCAGGAGTCGTCCTCGAAGGACCTTCTAACCTCCTCTTGGAGCAAGCCCTCCAGTTTGGGTTCAATGCCACCAATAACCAAGTTGAGTACGAAGTTGTTATTGTCGGCTAAACCTGACATACAACTTTGGAGCTTGCGAGGTAACTTGCAAGAGCTACTCCCAAGTTATTACCAGTCAGACCAAATGTGAATTCTAGGTGAAGGAGCCTTTGCTACAACGATACTATCACACGGTCCGCAACAGCATCTCTCGGTTCCAAAGGGCAATGATAAAGCACACCCGTCATCAGAAGAACAAGCGGGCTGACGCGCTGTCTCAGTTATCCACAACCAAGAAGAAGAGCCGTCATAGGTCTATCATGCAAATCTGGCTAAGACAACCTAGTGTGGCCTTCAAGATGGCCAAATAACCTCCTTCGACCAGTTTTTCGAGTTGTTCAAGGAACAATTCTCTGTCAATCAGGCCCAACCACTGTTCTCATTTGATCTTTTCAATGTGAAGCAGAGGCAAGGTGAGTCTCTAAAAAATTATTTGAACAAGTTCTGGGCGTTCACAATGAAGCTTCAGACCCACGACGAGCCCCTGATGGTTAACACCTTTGGGCAGGGAGTCATGGTACGGTCATTCAGTGACTCACTGCTCAGGAATCTGGCAGTGACGTTTGCCAAGATACGATGTCGGGTTGTCACTCACATCAGCATCGAGGAAGCAATGTCTTTGAACCACAACAACACATATCCAGGGTAGACCAAGCCTAAGGAGGGTAGCCGAGCCCCACCTCTGAGGGTCAACGAAGCCACGATCGAGAAGAGGACGAATGCAAGGCGAGCACCATACACAACTAGGAAGAATGTGCGCAAGGAGAAGGCACAAGAAGATTTGGCATTTTGACCTATGTTCCGAATGACCTACAAGGAGTTTCTAAGCATCCATGGGGTCGCAGAAAAATTGAAGTTCCCCTAGAATTCTGACAGGAATTTGGGGCCACGAAAGAAGGCCTGGTGCGAATTTCACAAAGGCTTTGGGGACAATGTGGAGCGATGTATAGCTCTGGGCTATCAATTGGCAGGTTTGGTGAAGGACGAATTCTTGAAGGAATATCTAGAGTGGAACCAGGAAGAGACAAAGGAAGAGGTTGCTCCTGGGGACCAAATGCATAAGGTACCAGTCCATGGTGAGTTGAATACCATCTCGGGAGGATTCTCGAGAGGGGGGTGCACTACCTCTAAGCGTAAGAAATACGCGAAAGAAGTGATGACAGTAGAGGCAAGGAGACCTGACCAACCACCAGAGCCCGCCCTCTGCTTTACGAGCTCTGATTTGGAGGACGTGGTCCCACATGAAGATGACCCGGTGGTATCTGTCATCACTGTAGGAAGGAAAGTACATTATGTTCTCATCGACCAAGGGAGCTTAGCTGATGTGATGTTCTGGCTAACATTCAATAATTTGCAGTTGTCTTTTGACCAGCGTATGATGGTTGCTTGTTTGGCTTTGCGGGAAATCAGGTGGGAAGACCCTTTTTGAACAAGCTAGGTGTGGTGGCCTCAACGAGGCACATGAAGATGAAGTTGCCCTCCTTTGATGGAGCAGTGATCATCATCAAGTATGATCAGAAGACGACACGGAAGTGTTAGAAGAGCAGCCTGAAAAGAAGGGTGGAGCTAAAGAAAAAGACCAAGTTGAGGCACTGTCAGTTTCAAGTTGCCGACTTGGTGATGAGAAAGGTTCACCCCTATCAATTGGAGAATAAGTTGTCTCCAAAGTCGACTAGCTCATTCTGCGTAGTGGGCGTACTCAGGAACGAAGCTTATAGGCTCGAAACCCTCGAGGGAGGAGCTATACCTTAAACATGGAACAGAGCAAACCTTAAATTTTATTTCATTTGAGATATTTTGTTAATGCTTTCTTTATGAACGATGTAGTAATTAAGGGGACACTTTTTTTCCTTTGCGAGGGTTTTTAATAAAATTGTTTAGGGTTTAGGGTCAATTAATAATAAGAAGGGTTATTGTAAAATTTTAACAACCACTAATACACCCTTCTTGTTATAGTCACCAAATATTCTTGATATCTCCTGTTAGCAATTAATTATAGGGCTGCACATGTTTAAAATTGTGCTTGGTTGTTCTAATTTTTTAATTCTAATATTTGTATGAGTTATTTCGTTGATAAAACTCATTAATATCTTCAATAACTCCAACTCCACATGTGATGGAAGAAGGTCAAGCTCAGGCTCAATCACTGGGTTCATGGCAAGAAAGATATAAGAAGACTAGGACTCTGTTACTGATGGCAGAGACACAGTCTTATACATGTTTAAAAATGTCATAACCTAGTGTAGAATTTAAGAGTAGAATTTATTTTCTTGCCAAAATTAGAATAAGAATTTTACTTGTAATTTTTCTTAATTGCAATTAGGGTTGAATTAGGCACCTAAAAACAACCTGAGTTAAATTAAGGTTTCCAGAAAACTCCTAAATTAACTTAGGTCAGTCATAAACCTAAAAAGAGTCACATGAAGCACACCTTGTTCATGTTGACCTTGTGACTCCAAAATAGGCACCATTTTCAAATCCATTTTTTTTTTTAATTTTCCCACTCATTTCTTTGTACAATGGTCGAACCTCTATCCTATATAAAGAGGTGCTTGGTTTATGAAATTCCAAGATCAATATATGAGTGAATTGCTGCCCAAGTTTGCAAGCTTTCTCACTCCCTTGTCTAGACCTCTCTAGGATAGACACCTTGATCTTCTTCTTCACCTCTCCAAGTGATATGGTCCAACCAATCACTCTCCCTACCTCTCATGCACCTTCAAGGAAACCATAGCTTCATTGGAGCCATCCTTTTTCCACTTCTTCCATTAAGTTTCCGCAAACTGCATCAAAACTCCAAGGAAATCAATTGGTCATGAAGACAACACTATTAACATGACTCACAAGAAAGTTGATCATGTACACATAAAGTCTTGATCTACTATTTGAAGTTAGCCCTATGACCTTGAACTAGTAGAGACTCATCATAGTTCTAAAAACACTACATACTCCAAAGAAAAATTATAAAGAAAAACTTACTACAAAGAAGATTATGAAAGGATAAACTTGTTCTATTCTCCATCAAGATTCATATGAAAGACCTCAATTTCATAAGAATGAATGAATTTATCATATTTTCAAAAAGAAGACAAAGAAAAAAAAGACATAAGAATTGTAAAGAGATAGTGGCTCTTTTGAAATAAAACTTAAATAATTAATTTTTTCTATTTATAAGTTTTTAAATTTTTTATATTAAAATGTACATGTTCCACTTTAGTTGTATCATTTTTATTCTTAAATAATTTTCCAAGATCATTACTCATAATTAAGAATAAAGAGATATAAATTCTGAGTTGATATTTTTTTGAAAAAGTCTCCCCTTTTGGTCTTACTTATTTTTAGGGTTTTTTCCAATAAGAAAACAAATTTCCTTGAAGTGTCGTCACCATCATTTCATCTTTGTTATTTGATATAAGTCTTGTTTCTTCCAGATTTTGTCTTATTGATATCCATATACGAACTTTTCGATTCATACATCAACTTATACATATTTTCTTGAATCTCCAACGATACTTTTTTTTTTTTTTGGATGGGATAGGTTGATCGACATCACTAAATGAAGTTGTCTAATTAACTAAAAACGAAATTAGGATCCGTCAAAAAAAGTTGGAAGGAATTGATTAAAGATGCAATTGTGTGATGTGAGTGTCACGAGTGAATATTTGTTTAAAAATAAAAGCTTCTTATTAGAAGAAAACGAAGATGGTTTAAAAACAAAAGTTCAGGGTGAATCAATAAGTGACGAAGGATGCATTGACATTTCTGCATGTAAAAGTGGATTATATGTGAACTTTTGTTGGTGGATTTATGCTGTTATATCATCATAGGATCTAACTCTACTCAATAGTTTCATCCGTTTTATAAAATTGTGATTCTAACCAAAAACTATTAAATAATAATTAATTTAGAAAAAAAAAAACTAGTCATTATATTATACATTATTTTATAAATTAGAAAAATATTATATCTAAAATAATTTTTTTTATTATTAATAAAAATTGATAAAATAATTTTTAAATTGATATTTAATATTCACTATTAGTTACTAACTACTTCATATTCTAAATTAGTCTAATTAAATTAGTGATCAATTTATAATTTAAAGTATTTCATAGTTAAAATTTTGGTAACTAATGTTAGCACTACAAGAAAATCATCAAATAGAAACCAATATTTAGAGACCAAAATAATTAGTTGTCATAGTAAATAAATTAGAGACTATTTTAGAAACTAAAAAGAAATTGGTTTCTAAATTAGTTTCTATTATTGTGAAATAGTTTCTAAATTGGTATCTAATTAGCTACCAATGTTTTAACTACCAATTATTTAGATTCTAAATTTGATAGCAAAAATCTTAGTTGTTAATTAGATACCAATTTAGAAACCATTTAACAATAATAGAAACTAATTTAGAAACCAAAAATTTATTTAGTCCCTAAAATAGTCTCTAATTTAGTCACTATATCAACTAATTATTTTTTTGTCTAAAATTGGTTTCTATTTTATGATTTTCTTGTAGTGTAGATATCAATTTAAAAATTATTTTATAAAATTTTATTATTAACATAAACTACTTTAGATATCAATATTTTTTAGTTTATAAAATATTATCTAAATTAATCAATAATTAATTATTTTTAGTTTATATTAATTATTATTTAATGATTTTTCATGTAGTGTAATTTAAATAGAATTTTTGTTAATCTTCCTTTTTGAATTTAATTGGACACTGTTAAAACATCTTGTGGATAAAAAAAAATTGAGATTTTAATTATAGTAATTAATTAGGAAAAGTTTACTTAAATTAGATACAGTTATATTTAACTATTTCACATTATTTTCTTTTTTTTTAATCTGAAAAGTGAATTTAAGAGAATAATGTAAATAAAATGAAACTTTTGATGTAGACAAAATGAATAAAAAATATTTAAAATAAAGTAAAAATTTAACAAAATAGGGTTGAGTTAGGCTTAAAGTCCACTTTTTCGTAATAACCACTAATACAAGTAGTCCCCAAATATTCTTGATATCTCTTGTTAGCAACTAATTATAGGGCTGCACATGTTTAAAATTATGTTTGGTTGTTCTAATTTTTTAATTCTAGTATGAGTTATTTCGTTGATAAAAGTCACTAATATCTTCAATGTAATTTTTTCATATATAATATGATATCACTATATTTAAATTCTGATTAAAACATACAAATTGTTTTCATGAACGTATATATTTTAATATACAATTAAAATATATGAGTTTTGAGGGAGTATACATATAACTCAAGTTTATATATATATATATATATATATATATATATATATATATATATATATATATATATATTTTATATAAATAACT
>Ga0123342_1008984_pt1 | contig 12229 bp, 7 predicted proteins | sample Turbeawhitnodule_FD_89960 | JGI IMG/M metagenome (GOLD analysis project Ga0123342, IMG submission 89960) | Root nodule microbial communities of legume samples collected from Mexico - Turtle bean Mexico white nodule | ecosystem: Host-associated > Plants > Roots > Nodule | place: Mexico: Nepantla... | reverse complement strand
CTCGCATCCAACCCTGCACGTGTCACCATCTGGGTTGGGGTAGCAGGTAGCACCCAGCCCTACACGTGTCATCATCTGAGCTAGGATAACTCGAGCGTCATTTCCATATTGCATCCAACCCTATACATGTCATCATCTAGGTTGGGATAAACAGGTAGCATCCAACCCTACACGTGTCGTCATCTGGGTTGGGGTAACTTGAGCGTTATTTCTGTGTAATAGCCCTCGCGCGGCTATGTCTCCTACTCAAGGAGTAATCTAGCACGTAATATGCTCTGGAACACCACCTGACAAGGCGAGTATCGGATGCAGCAAAGTGCACCATCTTTGTGATATCGCTTGTCGCAAGTGGCACCTTCCTTATTGCTACGCCATGCATGTTCTAGCTGAGGAAACCTTGCCACCAACGAATGTCCACTATGGGAATCCTGTCGCTGATGGGCAAGATGTTCCCTTCAACCCACACGACCTTCACGCCCTATGCTGATGCAACAATCGTCTTACTGAACTTACACGCCTGAACTCACTCTTCTGAGCCTCCTGTAGCTTTAACTAAGCTTACTGGGAGATTCGGCAATGTGCTCCTTATGGCGATGTCAGACCACCTGATCTTCCATTGTCTACCGTGCCGATGACACACAACCCCGACGACAACCGACCATGTTTACTATAGAACGCCGGTTCAACGAATCGGTGACTATGCTCACTTCTGAACTGTTCATCTTTTTCTTGTCCATGTGTTCTGCTGAGCACGCCCCACATAGTCACGTGCTAGACACGTCATCATACCCGATGACCTGGTCGGTACATTTATCATTTATGAAATTTATTTATCATATGAAAAATGAAATTGATTACTTTAAACATTTTGAACAATGTAACATTAGTAATACAAACCCACTAACTAAAAGAATTGTCCAACTTAAAACATAAATTGTAAATGTTGTACATAACTACATGTTCGACTGGTCCTTTGTGATATTAGAAATATTCACCTTGGTGTCCTTCACTGGGTCACTTCATACTACCTCATACACCACCCCCACCGAACAACAACAATAAGCTCAAAATGTTGGGAATTTGCTCAGTGTGCAAAACGTTGATAGCAGGTCACCACTTATTCCTACACAAGTCATCACTTATTTTGATTAACTACATTGATAATGAGATTAGAGAACTTTTTCTCGATGTCCTCCATTGAGGTTAATTTACACACATCTCATTCACCATCCTCCCCCAAGAACAACTTAAAGCTCAAAATTTCTAAAATTACTTCAATGTGTAGAAACATGGGAGCAGGTCACCATTTATTACTACCTAAGTCATCACGTAGTGTATTTATCACTAACTACATTGACATTGAGATTACAAAAATTGACTTTGGTGTCCTGCACTGAGGTCACTTACACACACTTCATAAATCACCTCACCCAAGAACAACAATAAGCTCAGATTTTCAAAAATTTGATTAGTGTGCAAAAACTTGGTAGCAGGTCACCACTTATTCCTATACAGGTCCTCACTGTGACTAACAACATTCACACCGAGATTAGAGAAATTGACCTTGGTGTCGTCCACTAAGGTCACTTTAAACACAACTCATGCACCATCCCACCCAAGAACAAAACAAAGTTTAAAATTTCCAAAATTACATCATTATGTAGAAAAATGGTAGCAGGTCACTATTTATTGCTACACAGGTCGCCACTTATTGTGACTAACTACATTGAAGTTGAGATTAAAGAACTTGACCTTGGTGTACTCCACTAAGGTCACTTTACACACAACTAATTCACCATTCCACCAAAGAACAAAACAAAATTTAAAAATTCCAAAATTACATCACTATATATGTAGAAAAATGGTATAAGGTCACCATTTATTGCTACACAGGTCACCACTTGTTGTGACTAACTACATTGAAGTTGAGATTAAAGAACGACCTTGGTGTCCTCCACTAAGGTCACTTTATACACATCATGACCCAAGAAAAAAACAAATTTTAAAATTTCTAAAATTATTTAACTATACAAAAACTTGGTAGTAGGTCATCACTTATGCCTACACTCGTCACCACTTAATGTGACTATAACAAACTACATTCACAGTGGCATTAGAGAACTTAACCATCGTGTCCTCCACTGGTGATGTGAGTTGATTTTAGGATTGCACATTTTATTGGTTGCTCTTTGTTTAATATTTTTGATTTAGCAATTATGGTAAGAACTTAAGAAGATTCCCACTGGACACGAACTTAACCAAGTCGTTAAGTAAGTGTGAAGGTTCAATTCAGAAGGGCAAAGAGAAAAACACAAATATATGGTGATTATGATGATGAAGGTGCGAAAGCTAACATGAACAAAGATGAAGATGACAGCATATGGACCGAAAATAAAGAAGATAAGAGATAAGATGGCGCAAAGAGGAAGCAGAAAGGAATTAAAAGGAAAAAGATGAAGAGACAGAGGAAACTTATGGAATGGAAGATGTCACGCCACTTGAAGCAGATGAACTTCAAGATGAGTGGTGCAAGAGTCGCCACTTGAGATATTAGCCACCCAAGATAAGACCCAGAGCCGCCACTTGGGATATTACCCACCCAAGATAAGACCCATATAAAAGGAGTACTCATACTCACAAATTCACTCCAACAAAGTTTCTTTACTTAAAATTTCAATGTTGAAAATACATGGGGCAAGACATCCTATTTATAGGAAGGGGTGCCTTGGTGGGTAAGATAGATGAAGGGTAGAAATGGCAAGGGAGAGGGGCTGCCTAGGGTGTTGATCATGGTCAAAACCGCACCTTTAGGCATAACTTCTAGAAGGTAGGTTAAAAACCCTAATTCTAGGTGCCTTGTCTTGAAAAAAAGGGCTTTATACAAGTCCATTTCGCTAAGTACACTCCCTTTTATGCTATGTGAACCTACTATAGCCTATTTTATTTGGACCCCCAAAGTGAGTCCACTTATTTACAAACATGTTTTTTACTTTTAAAAAGACCAGGAGAAAGAACATTTGGTGTTCTGGTCTATGCCCGGTTCTTCTTCTGGTGAGATCCGTCTAATCTTTGGTGGGGTCTTGACTTGATTGCTGAGATGAATCCTCATAATGTGAATTGTCTCTTGAGTCCTTAGTCATCTTCTTGGCTACTTGGATTGTATCAACTGGGGTGACTTTACACACATCTCATGCACTACATAGCCCCACTCAAGAAAAAAACAAAGCTTAAAATTTCTAAAATTACTTTGTTGTAGAGAAAGTTGGTAGTTGATCACCACTTATTCATACATAGGTAACCACTTACTCTGACTAATTGACATTAGAATTAGATAATTGTACCTTGGTATATTCCATTGATGTCACTTTACACACATCTCATGCACCACCTCATACAAGAACAACACAAAGTTTAAAATTTTTAAAATTACTTAACGGTGTAGAAACTTAGTAGTAGGTTACCACTTATTTCTACACAGGTTACCACTTAATATGACTGTTACTAACTACATTAATAGTTATATTAGAGAACTTGACATTCATGTCCTCCATATAGATTAGATAATTGTAACTTAGTCTTCTCCATTGAGGTCACTTTACACACACCTCATGCACCACCCTGCCTAAGAACAGCACAAAGTTCACATGTTTACGTAAGTGGTAGCCCTTGTATAGGGTTTTACCTTCCTAATGAGACCGTTGAAATAATGAACACCCTCAAATATGGTCGGTTAAATTTGCTTGGAGTAGAATTTACTATATATAACTTATATTTAGCTTAGCTAAGTTTGTGGTGGTGCTGAAAATGACAATTATATAAAAGGGTTGTCAAATGCAAATGAATGCACACATATATGATTTTGAAATTCGTAATCCATATCATCATTTTGTTCTTGTTTTAATACTTCTTTTATTTTTATAAATTCTATGATTCTTTTGATGATAATATTTTGTTATATTGCATGTAATCAGTGTATATTATTATGAGTATGTACTTTATTGATCACGTTATGAGGTTAAACTTTCTAGATTTCTTCTAATAATTTAGAAAAAACTTCTAAAGAATGCCTATTAATATTCTAACAAAAAATAAATAAAGATGTAAATGATTAATAAAAAAGACTATTACGTTTTACTATATTAATAATATAATTACTTTGCAAGTTTATAACTTTCATGTTCAAGATTTTAAATGTTCTAATATTTTAAAGAGACATTAGGTATGCGAATTTTTTCTATACTTAAGATTATGAATCTCATAAATTATAAATAAATTTGTTGAATTGATAAAATATATTATTCATAATAACATACGAATTTTATTATTCAAATTTTCATTTTATTTTGAGAAATAATAGATTTTCATATACTTTATATAAATTATCTTTTAGGAATCATAACATAAATTTGTATGAAAACGTTAGTTTTTGAAAATGTTACGCAAATATGAGGTCTTTTTGAATTTGAATTTGAACATTTTTGAACTTTTTTTATCAAACATTTTTAGATAGACTTTAATATTTTAAAAAATTAATTACTTAACAATTAATAATATAAAATTTTTAATTATTTTTAAAAAAATTTAAATTTAAATATCATATATTTTATTATATTATTAAAAAAGTTATTGAATCGATTTTTTTAAAACGTAAAAAATAAACTTTTAACTCTTCAATTTTATTTTTGATTAATTCCTTATCACGTTATGGTTTTCAAATTTTTCCTTCACTTAACAAAATTGTCCCTATCACGTAAGAATCTCTTCCCACCTTTTTAGTTGTATTTTGGCGTAAACCAAAACTCTCCTTAAAATTTCTCAAAAGAAACCATCCTACATCATAAAAATTTTAAATCTTCTACTTCTACTCCTAAATCACCCACCAAAACCTCAAGTAAAAAATGTTTTAAATGTTTAGGTTTTGGGCACATTGCTGCTAATTGTCCAAGTAAAAGAACAATGATGGTTAGAGAGGGGATAATCGTAAGTGACCATAGTTCCCAAGTGAGGATGAATGTTAAATGTCATGTGAAGGTGATTTGTTAGTAGTAAGGCACATGTTAAGAATACTTCAAAAACATTTTGATGAAACTCAAAGGAAAAATATTTTTCATACCCAGTGCCTTATTAATGACAAATTATGTTCCTTGATAGTTGATGGTGATAGTTTTACAAATGTGGCAAGTAGAAGAGTGGTGGAGAAAGTTGGATTACCAACCATTTCTCATACACAACCCTACAAATTGCAATGGCTAAGTGAAGAGGGTGAAATAATTGATAATAAACAACTCCTCATATCTTTCTCAATTGGAAAATATAAATATGAGATGTTATGTGATGTTGTGCCCATGGAAGCATTCCATATTCTTTTAGGAAGACCATGACAATATGATAGGAAAACTTTACATGATGGACTAACTAACAAGATATCTTTTCACTTCCAAGGCTATAAGATCATATTGAAACCCCTATCTCCAAAAGAGGTAAATAAAGACCAAATAAAAATGAAACAAAAAAGAAAATCTGAAAAAGATGACAAAAATAACAAAAATAACAAAAATAACAAAATGAGGCTCATCACCTCACCAAACGTGGTGAAAACCGTAATGTTGATCCGTCCAAAAATAAATACTATCGGCTCACTTTGGTATTCTCCTTCCTTCTCTTGTTTATCTAATCATAACTCTAGTTACATGCAACATTTGTTAGAGAAATGTGGGAATATTTTTCAAAATTCTTCTAAAGGTGCAATCTTAAAAATCAACTCATATCACAATTTCTAATTAAATAAAAATTATTTAAATAATAATCTGGGTGTTACATTTAGTGGTATCAAAGCGGCTCATCCTAAAGGTAGGGTTGTTTAAGTCTAGTTTCAAGACTTAGTTAAAATGTTTTTGAAACCTTGTTTGTATTTGATTTGAAATTATTGTTATGAATGAAGATAAAAATATTAAGAAAGAAAAGAGTTTGGATAAAGTGGTGAGCGTACACAGTCATGACTAAATCAAGACGATTTTCTATCTTAACTCTAAAAGCTAGAATACATTTTAAAGATATATTTTAAACAATTAATTTTATATTGTGTGTAATTTAATGTTGAACATATGTTTGATTATAGTGTAATATGTTTTATTTATAAAGTGTTGTTTGTAGATTTTGAAGTTGTCTTTTAAATTAATAGCTTTACACCAACATTTGTTTTGGGGTAGAATTTTCAAATACTATAGGTGTTTTGTTTTTGTTGATGGACACAAATTGTAAGTGAATTTAAGATGGGTACCTTTCAAGAATCTAGGTATAATTTTTGGAATGAATTGATCTTATGTCAATTACATTCTATTTAGTTGTGATGAATAGAAAGTTGTATCTTCAAGTTAGAAGATTGTGAAGTGAATAGTTGCACCATGAGTATGGAGAGAGTTACAAGTTAAGGTAAATTAAAGTAAAGGTAAATTAGGGAAATGTCGGGATTACCTATAGAAGTGAAATCTCATTGATCTGATACTAAGGCGACACTAGTGTCTATGACATTATAAAACGGCTCCAAGAATAGTAAGAAATAAATAAATAAATTGGAGGTTTAAATGGAGAAAATTGTTTATCAGGTCAAGTATCACTACAAGAAAAAAGGGTTTGAACAGAGGTTATTTAGCAAAGGTTAATATAACCCTAGAAATTGATTTAATTAATGGAGGTTTTTTTAATTTTTTAACCTTCTTAAGTTCCAAAGGTTATTCTAAAACCTCAGCAAAATAACATAGGTATTTTTAACCTTCGTTAAATTTCAAAGGTTTATTTTAAAACCTCAGCAAAATAATGGAGGTTTTTTTAACCTTCATTAAATTCCAAAGGTTTATGTTAGAAAATCTCAGCAAAATAACGAAAGTTTTTTAACCTTTGTTAAATTCCAAAGGTTTATTCTAAAACTTCAGCCAAATAACGAAGGATTTTTTAACCTTCGTTAAATTCCAAAGGTTTATTCTAAAACCTTAGCAAAATAACAGAAGTTTTTTAACCTTCGTTAAATTCAAAAAATTTAGAGTAGAACCTAAAAAAAACACTCCAGATTTTTCAAACTTCAATAAATAAATAAAATTAAATCTATTTATAAATAAATAATTAAAAACTAGGTACAATTACCTTTTTGGTCCTCACATTTAGGGTCAATATTCAATTACTATAGTGGTTTTTAAAAAAATAAATTTGGTCCCAAGTTTTGTTCAAAAATATACAATTTGATCCCTTTTGTTAAATATGTATTGACGACGTTAAATGGTGATTACGTGGCACACTATATGGCACAATTGTGCATATATGGATCTCAAGTATTATGCACATTTATAATTAATTATTAATTATATTTATTTTTTAATTTTTGAATATTATATTTCCTCTGCACAAACCCTAAACCCAAACTCATAAGCAAAATCACGGGTGCAACTTCAACTAGAGGGGAGGCATTTCGTGCAACAGGTGTAAGAGGAGTTCCGACAATCGTTCTCCAAGTTATGAACGACGGTGATAGGAGTGGCATTGGGTTGTTAGGGATGTTAGTTGATGGAGTCTGATGCCGCAGAAGCAGAGGATGGCGTCGCAGGTGGCGTTGGGTTGGGGTATTCGAATGTTGTAGGTAAGGAGCGAGTCTTGGAGCGAGTTGACGCATTTCTGGGAGTCTTCGGGCATCATGGAGAGACAATTTGTGTTGAGCATAGTGCAACCACACTATTGCAATTAAAAAATCCTAATCCCAATTGTCCACTCACTCATTGCAATTCAAAAAACCCTAATCCCCCAATTGATTTTCACTAATCTATCAATTCACTCCACTTTCCATCTCACACAACCCCTAATCCTAATCCCACCTCTCTCTGCCACATAAGCAATACTTGACGTCGTAAGGTGGGATTTAACGGAAAGGACCAATTTGGGTACTTTTTAAAAAACATAAGGACCAAATTGATTTTTTTTAAAACCACTATACTAAATTGAATATTGACCCTAAATGTAGGGACCAATAAGGTAATTATACCTAAAAACTATATAGTTTTAATATATTTTATATTTGAACTCTCTAAAATTTTGAAAGTGTAACTTTACACTAGAAATAAGTTTTCTAAAGTTTCAAAAATTTATTTTAAAAGCAAAATAACCTTGGATAAAAAGTCTTTCAATAACTAATCTTGGATAATAAGTATTTCAACAATATTTGCATATTTATTATTATTTGCACATTTCTTATGATTGATGGTAGTTAGTTTATATAATTCTAAGTTTTTGTTTGTTAGGAGCTCATACTTCAAAAAACCCGACCTATGTTGTTTTAGTTTTTGATGTTCGTACTTTTATGTGCGATTTTAGTTTTAGTTATAATTGTTAAAATTTAATTCTCATAATTTTGAAATATTTTAAATTAAGGCCTTTAATTTAAAATGCATCCAATAACTAACTCATTGCGAAAGTGAGAAATAATAAAGTTAATTTCTTCTCGCAATATGTTCTTACAATCTTTGAAGTCCTTGTATTCAAGAACACACATGGTTTTGAAGTACACATCTGACAAATAATACAATTATTTAGAATATAGAAAGTTGGGGCAATAAGGTGATGGGAGAGAAGCAATATTGGAGTAAGAAGAAAGCAATATTGGAGTAAGAAGAAGATAGTGCCTTATCTAATGCACTACAAAAGAATTATGTATGAAGTGGCGATTTTAATATGGCGGTTATTAATAACCTCCAAAAGTATCCATATAATACAACATCTTAATAATCGCCATAATTATCCTTGAGAACGTGTCATCTTGAACTGCCATAATTCAACTTCGAAATAAAAGCCCCACATTTTCCTTCCCTTCATACCATTCCATATTATTCCTAAATTTTTTTTAAAACCTTCGTTGACTCTTTGGAAACTGAATATCTTTTAATACCATTAACTCTTCACACTCTTCAGAAACGTGACTCTTCCCTCTCTTTGCAAGCTCTTCACGAAACCCTCTCTTCACAAAACACTATTCCCTTCCCTTCACTCTCTTCACCAAACACTCTTCCCTTCACTCTCGCCTTCACCCTCTTTGCGAAACCTAAGTCTCGCGTGTTCTCACTTTCGCATGCCCTAAACCTAAGTCTCGCATCTTCTCACTCTCGCATGCCCTAAACATAACCCTCACTCTCGCGCCCTTCATTGTCTGCCATTGTCATAGTTTCTTTTGTCTACCATCGTCGCCTCCTCGCAAGGATTTCAAACTTCTATCTGCCATCGTTTGTTCAGGTTTGTGCTCTATAACTTTGTCTTTGAAATCTATTATTGGATTATCTTTTCCCTGTGTTGGTTCTTAATTTGTGAAATCTATTGTGAACAAATATTGTGTATGAATATGCTGCGGAGAATAAAGATGTCCTCTAAATTTAATTTGCAATTGAGTTAAAGGTTGATTGCCTTTGCCCTGTGTTGGTTCTTTATTTGCCTTTGTCCTTCACTTGCCAAAAGAATAGTCAGTTTTTTATCTAATGCTTAGTTTTGATTTATCGCTTGAGTATTGTTGTTATTGTCTCAATCATGTGAACTATGAGTTTGTGTCTTCTAGTATAGATAATATTTGTTAGGATTTGGTTAATAGAAGAATTGATTAGGATTTGTAAAATGTATTGCAAAACACTTTTATGTTTGACCTAAACACTAAATTCTTTGTTTGACCGTATTATGTATGAATGTGTGTATGTAGCTTATATTTTATTGATTATTTGGTTGAATGATTTATTTGGAAGAATTTAACTGTCATTTATTTGGTTGAATTGAAGCTGCTCTAGTTACAATTTTAACTAGGAGAAAGAACTCTATGAGAGGAGAAAATACAGAATGAAAGAACGGTCATAGAAGAAACAACCAGGGAGTATAGATTGCCTTCTCTGTTTATTGCACCATGCTAGATGGAATGCTTTTTTACTGTTCTGATTAATATTTGTTTTTGCAACAGTAGGTTACCATTTTGTACTGCGTTCAAATTGTTTTTTTTTCCTGCAAGTCATATTGATGTTACTTGTACAAATCATGGATTTGGACGAAATAAAATAAAAAAATAGCAATGAACTATTTTCACTTATGAGCGTTGAATTCTTTTTCTTTTCACTGAAATGAACACTTATTACATGGTAAATATTGATCAATCAGGGAGGAGTGGGTTTGAGAATTAGAGTGTATGACATAATAATGTGCTTTGCTGCACATTTGGAAGCAGTTAATCAGCGAAATGCTGATTTTGATCACATTTATCGAAATATGTTGTTCACCCGATCGTCCAACCTACTTAATACTGCAGCTGGTATGGTACCATACCTGTTCTTGCTTTGCTCTCTTGCCTTCTCCACATATTTATTTTGGCTACTTTACTCTTCTGGCTTACCATTAGTCCTCTCTGTTACAACTGACGTCTCTACTATTGTTCATGTGCTTCGTGGTACCAATGTGAGTCTCATGCTTACAACTTAGATCTTGATTATCTCCATCTTCATGCCTTTCTGTCAATATCTTCATCATAAATTCATAGCAGTTCATGGCCTCCATTGTGTGTGTCGTAGGCCACTGGTGGAAGATCTGATTTATCTGAAGCTGATACGGTGGTATACTCAAAAGCCAAGTCCCTTTAATAATATCTCTAGAACTTTAACCATTATATCAATCAAGTTTTGTTGTCACATTATAATTATTATTACACTTATTAGTAAGATTATCAATATTAATATAGTTAATAATATAAAAATTATTAACATTCTTATCTATTATTAATATTATTAAATATTATTAAAATTATTGAATACCATTAATATTATTAATATTATTAAATCTTATTCATCTTTTTAAATATTATTAATATTATTAAATACTATTAAATATTATTAATATTATTAAATATTATTAATATTATTAATACTATTAAATATTATTAATATTACTAAATATTATTAATATTATTAAATATTATTAATAATATTAAATATTATTAAATATTATTAATATTATTAATATTATTAATATTATTAAATATTATTAATATTATTAATATTATTAAATATTATTAATATTATTAATATTATTAATATTATTAAATATTATTAATATTATTAATATTATTAAATATTATTAAATATTATTAAATATAATTAAATATAATTAAATATAATTAAATATAATTAAATATTAACAACAACCTTCGCGTCCAGGACTCCCTCCTTCACCACGGTGCTTTCCTCCTCGTGGATCACCTGAAAAACAAGGGACAAAGGGCGTCCTCGCGACCGTTTGCACTCTGACGCTCAAGTCAAACTTCGGGCAATGAAACACCAAAAAACTTTGAACTCCGAGAGTTCTGTGTGTGTTTTCACATTAGAATTGCGTACCTTATTCTGTTGGTTTGTTACCCTTTATATACTTGATCCTGTCGGTTGACCAAGCGCAAGAACGATGCCTCGTCACGATTTTTCCTCACCAGCTTTGACACCACGTGCCCTTCAAGTCCACACAACAGATTGGCACTACGAGAACCTGAAAACACAAGATGGCGCCTCTGCGGCCGGTGGCGCTCCGATGCTCAAGTCAGTAACAAGAACACCCAAAAACTGAAAGAAAACTATGCTCTGTAGAACCGTACTAAAGTGCACTCAACCCAAAACAATGAGCCGTAATGAACGTCCCTCTGCAAATTCTGTTAAGTTTACCTTTATATCTAGGTTTTTTCTCTTTCCAGGCAGTTACGCTTTGGACGCGTGGCTCGCATCCAACCTTGCACGTGTCATCATCTGGGCTGGGGTAACAGGTAGTACCCAGCCCTACACGTGTCATCATCTGAGCTAGGATAACTTGAGCGTCATTTCTATGTAGCATACAACCTGATCCGGTCGGTCATCGGTAGTCGATGACGTCAGCAGCAGATAACCACGTGGACCACTCGTACGGTGACACGTGGACCAGGTGGCAGAGTAGTCATGGAGGAGATCACCCGGTATGGTTATCGGTGGTCAGTAACCGAGTGGCCACCGACAGATCAGTTCCAAGATAAACGGGTGACACGTGGATCAGGTAGCAGAGTAGTCATGGAGGAGATTCCCCAATATGGAGATCGGTGGTCAGTAACCGAGTGGCCACCGACAGATCAGTTCCAAGATAAACACCCGGGGGAGAACGCGAGAAGCAATAGAGCACCGATCAGTCATCGGGTGCATGGTCATCGGGG
>Ga0123342_1008983_pt1 | contig 12232 bp, 4 predicted proteins | sample Turbeawhitnodule_FD_89960 | JGI IMG/M metagenome (GOLD analysis project Ga0123342, IMG submission 89960) | Root nodule microbial communities of legume samples collected from Mexico - Turtle bean Mexico white nodule | ecosystem: Host-associated > Plants > Roots > Nodule | place: Mexico: Nepantla... | reverse complement strand
ACAACTCCTTCTGACCACACATATGATTTGTGCAACCTGTATCCAAATACCAAGTCTGATTGTTTGGGGTTTCATTTGATGTGGCTGTCATTAGTACTGTATGATCCTCTTCATCTTGTACGTGATTACTATCTTCTTGAGCACAATTGGCAGCATAATTATCACCTTTTGATTTGCATAATGGCCACGTTTATGGCAATTATAACACTCAACATTTGATTTATTATAAATGCCTCCTCGTCCTCCGCGACCACGTTCCTCGTGCCAAGCGCCTCCATGATTCTGACCACCACGACCTTTGAAATAGCTACCATGTTTATGATAGGAGCTACCAATTGAGGCTTATGCTTGTAAAGCCTGTTCAATTGGTTTTTCAATCTTCAATTGGTTTTTCAATCTTATTGTCATTCATCCGCTGCTCATGCACTCGTAGAGAACCATACAATAACCTTACTGTCAGTTTTGAAATGTCATTCGCCTCTTCAATTGCGGCAACAACATGTTCAAATCTGGGAGTTAAAGACCTCAAAATCTTTTCCACCTTTGCCTGCTCCGGATGTGTTTCACCATTGGTCCTCATCTAATTTGTCAAGGCAATAACTTTATTTATATAGACATCAATAGTCTTTGTGGTTTCCATCTACAACAGTTCATATTGGCGTCTTAGTGTTTAAAGACGCACCCTCTTGATCTTATCATCACCTTTATAATTGGTTGACAAAATTGTCCAAGTCTCACTGGCAGTTGTTGCTCCTTCTATTTGCTCAAACGTCACGTCATTCATCCCTTGATGAATGAGATACAAAGCCTTATTGTCCTTCTTCTTCTAGTCACGATGCGCTACTCGTTGCGCCTCAGTTGCATTAGCAGCTAATGCAAACACTCCACTTTCAATGACATCCCATAACTCATGATAATCAAACAAAACTCTCATTTGCACACACCACCGATTCCATCAAGGATAGAGACTGATAATTGAGTAGAGTTCATGATAATTGAAGGAATTAAGAAAAGACAAAAGATTGTAACAACTGATTGAACGTAATTGCATAAAATTGCAAAACTGATCTTATTCATTTTGATTCACTCAATCATATATATAATAATTACAATTACTGGAAGTTATAAACTAGGAATACTAACATGCCTGTAAATTGACCATTAATGCAATATAACGGTAAAATAATTTAAGGGTAATAAAATCTAAATTAATAATAATAAAATCTGAATTAATAACCAACATTTATCGTTCACAACATCAATACAATCTCCTAATCTCAAAAAGACTATCTTTAAGTCTAAATGGTTACTCGATATTTAAATTCACACCAAAATAAAATCTAACATACTAATTTATTTCAAGCTTTGTCAATATTTCAACTCAATCAAATTTTACTCTAAACCTCACCAACAATTTACAAATACACATCTCACTAGTCTAGCTCTAAAGTGATTATCTCAAATTCAGTAGCAACATAAGCAAATCACAACCGAAAAAAAAGCTAGTTTTTATACACCAATTCAACTTCTTTTACCGTATTTACATATTTTTTTCAACCAACTATTAATATCTACTCAATTCTTCTATTCTCAACTTACACCGACATTAACTTAAAATGAAATAACTAAATTAACTCCTCTTAACTCTTTTAAGTTTCTAAGAAAAATAATTTCAATACAAAACTATGTTTGGAAAGTTATAACTTGCTCTCTGAAAACCTAATTCACACACAAAAACACATACTACCAACTCATACTACTAGATATTACTATAATCAATTCTAATCTCGCATGCAAGACACTACAAGAAAATCATGAAATAAAAACTAATCTTATAGACAAAAAATAATTAGTTGCTATAGTGACTAAATTAGAGATCATTTTAGAAACTAAAAAAAGATTGGTTTCTAAATTAGTTTCTATTATTTTTAAATTGTTTCTAAATTGGTATCTAATTAGCAACCAATGTTTTTGCTACCAAATTTATAATCTAAATAATTGGTAGTTAAAACTTTGGTACCTAATTAGATACCAATTTAGAAACTATTTAACAATAATAAAAACTAATTTACAAACCAAAAAAAAAAATAGTATCTAAAATGGTCTCTAATTTAGTTACTATAGCAACTAATTATTATTTTTTCTCTAAAAATAGATTTTATTTCATGATTTCCTTGTAGTGTCTTGTATGTCTCGTAGGACATGTATTAAAGAAATGTCCAATTCAAAAAATACTATTCTAACATCATTTTAAAAAAGAAAAATACATTAATTTTCTAAAAACTCAAACTTATTGTATAATTTTTTAGTATGATTATAAAAATAAGGAACAAATCATTTTGAACCAGCCATAAAAAAAATATCTTTATACTAAAAAAACTTAAATATACTAATGCATATAAATCTTTATTGTCAATTTATATAATTCATAATTATATAATGTATAGATTTGTATTCCCGTATCATATATTTTAGAGATTATATATATATATCATAACTTATAGAAAAATAATCGTTATAATTTATGGGTAAGAAATTGTGATAATTATATTTATGTTCTCATTTTTGTAAATGCTATAATGTTAAATAATATTATATAAAGTCTCAAACATAAAACTATAAATAACTAAAATGTTAATCCTTGATGAAAGCTTTTATAAAAAAAAAATTAAAGAATATGTTAATCCCTAAAAATTTAGAACCATGAAAAGTAACAGGTGACAACCTTAAAATTAAATGATAATAACAATAATATTAATAAATTAATAAAAATAGACAGCCGCAAAAAAAATAACAAAAACAAAACTTCAAAAAATTATATTATTAAAATTAATATTTTCAAAATAATTAATGTGTCAATTTAAAATAATTGATACATTTATTTAATAAAAAAAACTAGTTTAAAAAATAGATACATACAGTAAATAAATTTCCAATTACTACTAAGAAAAAAAAAACTAGTACATGTCAACAGAGTATCAATGATGATAAAATTGAATATTTTAATTAATTATATATATGATTTAAAAGAATCAGTGTGATTTTAAACTTATTATACGGTTACCATAATGTAGAGTGCTCGACGAAGGTGAAGGTGACTGGGCCAAAAGAAAAGGGTGAGTTCAGCACTTCGTTCACACAAGAGATCCTTCTTCATTCTCGTCTTAGGCATTTCGATGGTGATGGTTTTTTTCATGATAAATATTAATTCTTATTCCCCTACTTCAGTGTTTCTTTTCTCCAAAGTCTATTTTTTTTGTGAATTAAAACTCTTCTTCAAACAAAATTACACATTTAATCTTGTTAAAAATACAAAAACAAACATGAAGAAACTTTTGCCCGAAATAAGGTATCCAATCCGACTTATAGTTTGAACCAAAAGTTACTTTTAGGTAGAAAGAATTTCAAATCCGAAATCCGAAGAAAATTGTCATATCATCCTAATACATTTTACATTAACTAAAAAATTGTTACCATGATTCACCTTGTCAAAAATAGCTTCTCGGTCCTCATCATGCCACCAGAGAGCTTTGAAGGTTTGCCATCATCAGCCGGTATCATTGACAAAACTACCTCATGGAATCATCTTTATGTCAAGCACATTAAGTGTAAACCCATGTAGCTCGATTACACAAGATTAGACGAGAAAATTTTCCTTAGAAACCATTCAGCTACTGCTATTACGGGAGCCAAGAGACTGGCTTAAAGATATAAAAAAAAAACAACAAAAAGACAAACTGATGACCATCATTCACACCTTTAACTGTAAACACAAAACGGAATCAAACGCATGTGTACGAGCTTTAATAATCTATTATTATAACATCATTCACAGTGAAAGAGATACCAAAATACGCATGTCAACTTTCCTTCTGAATTCAATCATTTCACTGAAGCTGGACAACTTTAGCCACCTCCAGATTTGAGTGTATTGCTCAACCTATATAACAAGCTCACATCAATATTGCTCAAAATAATAACCACGATTTGTAACAGGTGTTATGTATTATAGTTAGAGGCAGTGTAATATCTCAAAGAAGGTATTATGTTAATATTGTGCAGAATAATTGACATCTGCAGATAAAAACCACAAGCAAATGATACAAATTCAGATTTTCATAAGACCAATATAAGCGAAGTTACCATTCATATTTCTAAACCTTAGTAGCTTCATATTTTCAGGAAAGACAAAAAAGAAGAACCTCACGCCAGGTCAGTGGCATCATATTATTAGATAGGGTTCTCTATCAGGAAACATTTGAACTTTCAATCTTACATATTTCACTCATTAGAATACATCCATTCAGGTCAAATGACATAAGTAACTTGACAGTCATCTATTAGAAAATAACACTTAGATCTGCACTTTATTCTATGGAGATAAGAGATCCATACAAATTGTTCTATTTTTTCCTTTTTTGTTATAAAAAATAAAAGAGCAAAAGGAAGGAGATATAAGGAGAGAGAAAATCCTAAAACTATAGAAAAGAAATGAAAACTAAAAAGCAATTATATAGCAAAGGTACCTAATATCTATTCATATTTCAAATCGTAATTCCCTTGAAACAACCTTCAATTTAATTTGACTTACCAGTCCAGGCCCTCAAAAAGTCCCTCTCCTTTTATTGCAGAAGTTTTGAAAATAGCCCATTGGCGATTTTTGATCTTGTGTAACTCTAGAGCCTCCGTCACTGCAGCATCATCAAGTGCACCAGGAAGGTCCTGTATGTATAGTAAAAAGAGACAGTTTAAAACAAATTTATACATTTATTTTTCAAAATTTCAGTTTTACATACAAGGTATATGGCATGGCATGCATATAATAATTAGGCACAACTTAAAACTATCCTTTTCCATCACAATGTTGTAGTTTGCAATAAATTTCAGCCAATAATAAACAAAGAATGTGTTGGAAAGTGTGTTGCTAGCCATTATCCTTCTACTAAGAATATCAGCTTCCTAACTGTTTTACATACCCATTATTTCCTTCTTATTTCCCAGGGGGAATACGAGAATCCAAAAAATATAGATCAAATTCTGACCTGTTTGTTTGCAAAAATGAGAACAACTGCACCTTTTAGTTCTTCCTCCTGGAGTAACGGTTCAGAGACAATTTTAGTATTAAGTATTATTTATGAAAACCTGAAATCACAATCATAGGCAATAGCCAGCCAATGCTATAGGATAATAGAGAACAGAATAAATCAACAAGTGTACAACAACTTGAAAACTACATTTAAAACTCAAAATAGAAAATATATTAATTTAAAATGATAAGTTAAAATCAAACACATCAATTATATAATTGTATGAACTTTGAGATGTGGAAACCACTTCAGAACCCTATTATAATTGCTAAACCTTCAAAAACAACATGGAACGATGCCACGGAAATCAATTTAATCCCAATTCTTCACAAAAGGCCATTTAGATTTAAATAACTTTTAAATGGTTTTATACTAAGTTTTCTAGGTGTTCCTCTAATAATTGTTCTATCCTATATCCATCCGATCATGTTGTAGTGAAGCTTCCATTAGTCTTCTTTTCTCATATCCAAGCCTTCTCAGGCTTGTTTGTATCATCTGTTCCACAATAGTTCAATTCCTACTTTCTCGAAACATTCATTCATTGATGATCTTATCTTTTCTTGTATGATCATTTATCCTGAATGAACTCAACATTCTCATCTTTGCAAAACTTATGTTATGCTCTTGTTCACTTTGTTTCTTAATATTCAATACCATATATCATTGATGTTCTTATGGCAATAGAACAAAATTTTCCTATTAGCTCAAGTGATACCTTTCTATCCCAAATAATACCTGAAGCATTACTTCTATTATCCTAAGCAATTGCTGAAGATTCACTGAACTAATAAAGCTTAAGAAATGCAACTTAGTATCACCACACTCTTACAATACCAATTACTTATGAGTACAGAAGTATTATAAGAAGTATCCAAACCAAGTTCTTAGATCAGTGTTCAAACCTAGATTTATTTTGAACATGTTGTTGTAAGTGCCACGTTCACATTCACACTTTTCTCATCCTAATTGTTCATAATACAATGGTCGTGATATATGTGTGTGAAAATAATTATACAAACAACACAAATTAGGAATGAGAAATACCTCAAGAATTGCATGGAACTCCTCCTTAGCTATCACAAGCCTATCAACGTCACTTGAATCAACAACATATATTATTGCCTGAGTATTTGGAAAGTAACACCTCCAATATGGCCTATGGACAAAATTTTAAAAATAATCAAATAAAAAAAGGTTGGAGAAAAAAATGGACATTTCATCTATACCATATATAAAGGCAATACAACATGGTTGAGTACGGTTTCTTTTTTATAGTTTTTCCCTTCAACTTGAAACTGTTACCGATCCAACTTAGCCATTTTCTATCCAACCTGCTCCTCCTCCCCCCCTATTAATTTTCCCATTTGTTGCTGCCTCAAAGTCCTCCTCTTCTTTTACATCTTACCCAGAAAAATAAAAATGCTGATTGACAGGCACAAAATGCCTATCTTTCTGCTACTATCAATTTCAACAATAGCCTTAATCCACTCAATGAGATCAATTATATGGATTACACAAAACCAACAAGCTTAGTTATATACCAACATCTCAAGAACATTATTCAATATGAGAGATTCAATTAATAATTTCCTCCAATGTTAGCTTCTCTCAACTCAACCACTTTTTACAAGACAAAGAACAATGTGAACCACTCCCCTCACCAATGTCTCCAATACCCTTTTTTACACATCTAAAATCATCTTACTCAATGCTCGATAGGATGATAGGTGTCTTACCAATAACTTATAGAATCCATAGTTTCAAATCCTAAATAGCAGCACAAAGCTGCTAGACCCAAAAACACTTTAGCGGGATAGCCACTATTTTAAAAAATTTATATAGGTTACAATATATACATATAAATTCTCAAAAATTATAAAAGTGCTCAAAATTAATAACTTTCACAATTAACAATAAAAAGTCAAAGATGTCTTAAACAAAACATACAAATAAATAGCAGCGAAAATCAAATACAAGTTTCCCATAGGAATCATCAATATTCATCAAAGGCCAAGTCTTCTTTAAAATTTTCAGTATTCATCACTATTAGATTTCATTTTTGGATAAAATCAAAAAGTATATTCCTCCCAGTAGCAGGCAGGGGTAGCTAGCCACTACAGCTAAGTATTTAAAAACCTGATACAACAATCATTTGGTATCATGACCCTTGTGTGATCGCATATCCCACTTAACACACTCTGAAAGCACAGCAATCTCAGTTACATAGTAACTCTCCCTATGGTTTCATAGTCAGTCAGCCCTAAGCCCGAGTGAAGGACGAGGGTTATGTTAGGCACTCAACAACCAATCCAAAACTTGTAGTAATCTTGAATATTTACACATATCAATCAAGGTTATATCCCATTTTGTGGTTTGACTTTGACCCATTTAGTTTTCAATATGCAAGTAGTTTGTTCCATTATGATGTTATCTACACATACTTTTTTTCAGCCTATCATGTGACAAGTAATATAGAGGCAAAAAATGAGGTTGTCATTGGGCATAGAAACTCCTTGAAATAGTGCATTTTCACGATGCATATGCTCCTGACATGCATTTTAAGATAACATGAACAGAAAAGACGTGTAGATGGCCATATGATTACAAAACAGCCCTTAAAAGCATAGATAGTTCAATCTCAAGTTGGCAGATTATAATTGAGCCAAGATACCAAACTACAGGGGTGAAACTTCATATCATATAGGAGTGATATAAAAAATAAAATTAGTAATATTATAGAAAGTGGTAGGTACTAGGAGCTAAAAGTAAATATTAGCTTAGCAGAACCAAAAATATTATACACATACTACATTCAGTCAAAAGAAGAAAGAATGAAAGCCAGAGTGTTTACCTGATACTTGTTTGCCCACCTGTGTAAACAAATGTTTCACATTTGAATTAGCATTTGAAATAATCCCTCGTGCCATGGCATATTAAGTCTCAGGAAATAAATTCACATGCTTGTATTTTGTAAACAACAATGAAAACATGGAAGCCAACAAGTAATCTTTAACCAACAACACATACAAAGTAGATATATATATGCCATGGCCAAAGTAAGTGTATGGCCAAAGGAGGGCATACTTATGCAAACTAATTTATAACGTATTGCGCTCAACCAGTAATAAAAATAACAAAGTTCAAGTCTAAAACACGGCTATGCATGTTTACTTGTATTTAGCATGACATAGAATAATATCATGAAGAGAAAAAAACAGAAAACTTACAGAGGAACTGTGGAAGGGGGGTGACATAGACTAGATACCAACATTTTAAAAGCAACGGGTCAAACGAAACTTATAATATTTAGAAAAGGTAAAAGAACATTTAAACACTTTAAATTAATATATGTTCAGATATATTAGGGTTTATTTTTTGGATTAGTAGGAAACCATTTTTAATTAAAAGTTGTTGAGTATAAAATTTGAACCTTGCTCATTGATCGTGTTTGTAAATTCTAACTATACTATGGTCATCTCTATGACTCTAATGCTGGTTTTAGATGTTTAGTTCAACATAATCAGTGGTAAAACGAAGAAAACATATTCATAACAAATACCAAAATATACAGAACTAGCTGAATCAAGTTGACAAAGGTCGTTACCTAAATCCCAAACTTGAAATTTGATGTTGTTATACTGCACTGTTTCGACATTAAACCCAATAGCTGCATCAAATAATTTAATCAGTCACTATACAATACCATAAAAGCAGTGGAAACATTTACCAGCTGCAAGCACATACATATAGAGAAAAAAAATAACTAAAATAACAGCATTCAAATTTTTGTCTACAATTTTTACCAAGGAACGTACGGAACATCTTTAATAATTTAATATAGCAGACGCAAACAATTATACTAAATAATAAATGTGAGCGAGCTCATATATAAATATAAAGGAACCTAAAATTTAAACAAGATCGCTCATTAGTCAGTAATTTCCAAAACCAAAGTATTGTTAGCAACGAAACGAATAAAAAGTTACAAAGTAACCAGATAGAAAAGAAGGACGTTAAGATTTGGGTAAATATAAAATAAGATCGAGTACGAACTTGGAATGGTGGAGACAACTTCGCCCATCTGAAGCCGATCTGAAAAGGTAGGTAACAAAAATCAAACAAATCAGATCGTGAAACAGAAGATTCAAATTGGACGGTGAGGGAGAAGCGGAGAGGTAAGAAGCATACAAAGAATAGTAGTTTTCCCAGCATTGTCGAGGCCGAGAACGAGGATTCGAGCTTCCTTGTTACCGAAGAGAGAGGAAAACAATTTTGTAAACACTAATCCCATCTTCCGATTCGGCAGAGGGACGCTCACACAGGGCAATTGAAACTAGCACATCGATCAATTACGGAATGAAGTTTTCTTTCTGGAAAAAAAAAGAAGAAGGAATGAGAATGAGATCAGATCTCGAAGCAGAAAGGGTAAAGCTGAGGAGAAGTGAATGTGAGTGTCAATTTAATTGGCATCCATGGTGGAAGGAAGGAAACGAGGACGATACATTGGAAACGCGGAGAAAGTAGAAGAATCGATTAGGTTCTGCGAGATTTCTGTGAGGGAAGAAACGAATGGAAAATGGAAAAAGAAGGAACGACGACGAAGAAAACGAAGATAAATAGTAAATGGTTTTGATTCCCTCGCCCTCCACCTTTCGGTTTTGGGATCTCGCACCTATAGCAACCCGTTTTCAACGAAACTGTCATTTCCTGCATTTAGAATTAGAATTAGCTTGCCACGATGAAAGTTGGGCCTAGTCTTGGGCCTTTCTGTTCCATTTCCAGAACAAAAATAGGCAATTTCTTTCTGCACCTCTACATTTTTCTTCATGCATCCTTACATTCTTCAAAAATACCAAAATTACCTTTTACAATTTTAGGTGTTTCCGGAGTAAAGGATATATTCTGGAACACCTTTTCTCATAACACTTTTTTTTTTTAATTTCCAGATTGATAAATCCAAAATTCATAAAACATGTTCCGTAAAAGATGTTTCAGAAATATTGTCATTTTTCAAAAGGGGGAAAAATAGTCTTCTAAAAAAATAATGAGTTGCAGGAAGAAATTTGTAGAGGTGCAGGAAGAAGTTGCCACAGAAATATTGGGAAATTTTCTTTTAGCAACCCATACTTTCTTCTTTTTATTTTTATAAGCGTAAAAAAAGATTAAACTATTTTTGGATAATATATGTAAAAAGTTGTTTTTGAATAATTTGGTACTAAAAAATATAATCTAAATTACACAATTTAGAATTATATTATGAATTCAAAATTTTATTATCCAAAATTTAAACTACGTAACATTTAAATTTTCTAAACCCTTCCTAAAAGTGTACGGAAAATTCATGGATTACATATTTAAGCATTTTTGTTCTCTTAACTTATTTCATATATTTATTTTTATTGTAGTATAATGAGTTGACTCATCTATTTATAAGAGTATAATCAGGATATTCATCTATTTTATTAACTATCAACCAAATTTAGGAAATTACATTATAAAGATAATAAATAAAAATAAAAATATTGACTTATATAAATTGACAAAGAAATAAGTTAAACATCTAAATCATTCAAATATCATTGATCAACTTTATAATCTTAAAAAACAAAGTTTCAACGTCACTAAAAGTAATAAATAATTATAATAAAATAATGATGAATAAATTTATAAATGATTGTTGTTGGTGGTTTATGGATCAACACACCTCCAACCTGAATTGAGTTCGTTTAATCTATGGGTTAAGTGAATTGAGTTCAATTTGATTCACAATTAAAAAAATTATAATTTTCCAATTTGATCAGACTTTAATCCATGATAAACTGGGTTAACTCACTAATTTGAACTCATTTTTTAGACATTAATCTCTCTTTGAGTTAGGTTGCTTATTATTGGTGGAAAATAAAAGACACCGATGAGATGTGTTTGGATTGGCTGATTTGAAATTATTTAAAAGAGAACATGACACAGACGTGGAGAGTTCACATTTTTTAGATGAAAAATAATAAATTTATGTATAATAACAAATTTGTTCTCAAGTATATTTTACACTAATGATTAATGAATTTGGTAACATTGTAAAATAAGAGTTTCATAACATATATCAACTTATAAATCCATTTCATAATCGATTATACATTAAACTAGACTCTATTATGATCCAGTTAAATTATTGTTCATACAAATAATATTTTATTTCTCAGTAAAATGAATCACCTATAAATGCTAATCAAATTACATGTGTGCTAATTTATTATTAAAGCACTTTTAACAAGTAAATATCAAAATAAGACATTCTAATTTAAATTGATTATGGGGGCATGAATTTTGTTACAAATTATTTTTTTATAGAAACAAACAACTATTTTAAATTAAACATTAAAATATGTTTTATTTATTTATATCATTTACGTCATGATACTGGTTAAAAAAATTAATTATAATTATTTTTTAATTACAAATTTTAAATACAAATATATAAATAAATGTATAAACTTTTATATAAAAATATTTTTTATTCAAAATTTTCACAATTTCAAGACTGGTGTATTTTCGTAAATGAATTAATTATACAATTTTGTTTACAGTCACATCAATCACCTAATCTATTCACTTTCAATTCAAATCCATTGACTTTCAACTCAATTTTCCTACATTCAAATAATCTAACTTTTCACTCTCTTTCCATTGGTTTATCTCTCTTTCCCCTTCCATCCTCATTCAAACAAAGTCTTATATGCTTTGTTTGGATTAGAAGGTGTGGGGGAGTGGAAAGTTGAGGATGAGGAGAGTTGAAGTGTGAAGAAAGTTGAGGTTGTTTGGATTGGAGTATGTTAGAATAGATGTGTGAGGAAAATTTATTGAAATTTGTGAGTGATGAGATGGTTGTAAGAATATTATAAATTATTTTGTATAGTAAAAATTGGGATTACAAATTTACCCTTGTATATAAAAGAAAAATAAATAATGATGAATATTTTTCATATTTTAGTTAATTAAAATAATTTTAAGTTTCATTTATAAATAAAAAATGTAAAATTGAAAGAAATCATGAATTATAATTTTAAATTTAATTTAATTTGATTATAATTTATTTTATTTTATAAGTGAATTTATTTACATAATTTTAATATTATATATGAATTTTT
>Ga0123342_1008982_pt1 | contig 12232 bp, 3 predicted proteins | sample Turbeawhitnodule_FD_89960 | JGI IMG/M metagenome (GOLD analysis project Ga0123342, IMG submission 89960) | Root nodule microbial communities of legume samples collected from Mexico - Turtle bean Mexico white nodule | ecosystem: Host-associated > Plants > Roots > Nodule | place: Mexico: Nepantla... | reverse complement strand
TGATGTTACGGGCATGGGTGACATAGTGTTGAAGACACCAGTTGGTTTCTGGACTTTGAAGGATGTCAGAGTTGTTCCAAGCTTGACGAAAAGTTTGATTTCTATTAGGCAGTTGGACGAACAAAGACATAAAGTGAAGTTCGGAAATCAGCAGTGGAAGGTCGTCAAGGGAAATCTTGTCGTGGCCCACGGAAGAAAGAGAGGTTTGTTGTTGGTTGGATTACTGTCTGAGGGAGTGACCATCCCAGTTCAGATGATAAACAAAGTCCGGTTCACAGAATCTCGTGGGCAGAAGAGGGTTGTCTTTACAAGAGAGAAACCCGGAGCCACAGGTTAGATTCATGATGAACGAGCATGAAAAGGTTCAGGTAGACCAATTAGAGGTACTTATGGCAGTGGGAGCACGGGTCTTGCTTCAGTTGAGGTTCCTAGACGATAGTGGGTTAGGAGAACCAGTATTCCAGCGGTTGAAACTTCTCCAAAAAATTTCTTGTTGAATATGGAGAGTGTTTGTTCTCAGGTTGTTCCAGGATCCGACAGTTCTTGCAAGTGGGAGCCGGTAGGAACAGAGAACGGGTCAATGACTGACGTGTTGAAACTCATGGGAGTTTTAACGAAGTCTTCAAAATGATTAAGAAGGCTGGTGGCAACTAGAGGTGGAACATTGAGTTTCGTCGACAGATTATAGAAGTACATGTACACAGTTGAAGCGTAGGTGAACATTGTTCCGTGACTTCAAGTGGGAGATTGTTGGGTATGAAGTCAAGATCAATTAGGTTGGGCTGACTAGACATCATGTTTAGTGAGTGGGCTTAATCATTGCACACAGTTGAAGCACAAGTGAACATTGTTCCATGGCTTCAAGTGGGAGATTGTTGGGTATGAAGTCAGGACCAATTGGGTTGGGCTGACTAGACACCATGTTTAGTGAGTGAGCTTAATCATTGTGTCCCTTTTATAATCTCTATTTAAAGAGAACATTGTACTTGTAATTGGTGTGAAACATGACAGAAATGAAAACCTAATAGTTGTCATGTGGATGTAGGTTGCAGTTGGCGACCGATCCACGTTAAATCATGTGTTGTTTATTTTTTGCAGTTGATTCGTGATTATGTGTGTAGCTTCCGCGTGCGTTTTTCCCATCACTTATAAGTATCTGACCTAAATGATAATGTTTAACATATTAGAATGCTAGAAATAAATTTGAAATGTTAATTGTTTCATAACATTTATTCGTAATCATAAGAAAGTTTTTATAAATATGCGAGGAATGGATATTTAGGAGATAATCTTAATATTTTTGTATGCGAGGAATCAATATGAATGATTTTTTATATGTGCATCAAGGTCAATCAAGATGGAATGTTATATGTTCTTATTCATTAAAAATACAGACGAGAGAGAAAGATTAAAACCCAATCCCAATTTTCTTAATTGAATCATCTAAATCATTTACTTTGTTTTTATTTAAATTTCTTCATAAATTCATGATACCAACAACCTTTCAAACAAACTTTGACACATTTTTCATATTTAATGAATATTATACTTGAGATTTTAGAATTATTTCTTCTGGGTTCAAAATTCGTCCTCATGGACAATTTATTACTTTTGACTCGATACACTTGCCGAATTAAAAAAGTCATCACTCACTTAAAATAGCTCCACTACGTTTCATGATCCTACACTTTATAGGTCAATAGTTGGTGCTCTATATATAGAATGTAACATTCATGTAACATTCATTCATCATGAGCTTGTTTATTTTTATAAATAAAATTAGCCACTACATGCATAAACCACAAGAGCATCATTGGAAACCTCTCAAACACATTCTTTGTTATCTCATTGACATTGCTCACCATGGTCTTTTTCTTGAAAGTTTAAAAAGCTTGTCTGTTATTGGATTTTGTGATGTCAACTGGGAATCTAATACTGATGATCGTAAATTGACAATTATATTTTGTGTTCATGTTGGACCTAATGTTTGTCTCTTGAGGATCACTAAATAATGTGTTGTATCTCGAAGTAATACCGAAGTTGAATACAAATGCATTGTTGTAACACTCACTAAAATTTTATTGTTAGTATCTCTTCTTTGTGAGCTTTGTATTCCATCAAATGTTCCAATTGTTTATTCAGATAACCTTGACGCGATTCTCCTTGTTGCATTACACTCTCGCTCCAAACATTTTGAACTCAATTTGCATTTTATTCATGATTGAGTACAACAAAATATTGTTTACTTGGTGCATTTTTCAGTTCATTTTCAAGTAGCAGACATCCTATCAGCCTTTATATGAATCCTCTTTTTATAAGTTTATAGATAAACTTATGGTAATCATCAGACCCACCATAAATTTATAGAGGGATGACAAACAAACCATCTTAACAAATATATAACAACTTTTCTATTATATATATTTTAGCTTTTTCCATATATATATATATATATATAAATAATACATTATGTATATTATGTATATGTGAATAGTAAATCAGTTTAATTTTTTCTTCTTTTCTTAATCCAATAATTGATATCAAAATTAAAGTCATAACAAAATTCAAAATTTGAAGTTATTGTGTGATATTATAATTATAATTATAATTATATACATACTTTTTTTTTTAAACTTTTCAAAAAATAACTATATATGTATTGAAACTTTTCAAAATAGTAGGACAAATAAATAAAAAACTTAATAAACAAACGAACAAAAAGACTATTAAATTATTGCTTTTTGTGGGTTCCATCACTTCTTATCTCCTTCCAACTTTTACTCCAAGAACTATTGAAGTATTGTAATATTCACACTTTAGTTTATTTTTTATTCTATTGTAGGTAACAATAGATCTTTTATTCTATTGTTGACTCATTGTTGGTCTATCAAGAATGAGGTGAGACGGATTGGTATGTCATGGTTATTCAGGTTGAGAGTTTTTATATGCTAACTTATTTTTATTTAATATATATATTAATGTACTTAATCATATAAATATTTTTAAATTTAATTAGTAAATTAAGGTTCTTAATTGGATAAATAAAAAAATATTATATTTATGTTATAAAAGTTACTCTATTATAACTAATCATTAAAACTTAATTTATAAATATTAATTATTTAAATTATAATATTATCATATATTTTTGTTTTCGAATAATAATTTTTTTTTTAATTTTAAGTTTTCGAATCAGTTCCATTGATAGGTAAAACAGAGGAGGTCAAAATAAATCAACGGATTGAGAAATTGTAAAATCATGTTTAATATGCTCGAGTGAAATTTGAATAAATTGATGATATATAATATGATTTTGAAGCTTTTGACATAAAAAAAGAAAAAATACTTTGCAGAATGCTTACGCAATGAATTAATTCTTTCATAAACCTTTTCAGGACCTTTAACTTTTCTTTCCCCATCAACATCTTTATTTAAACACTATTTTGTTGATTCACGAGAAATTATACTATTTTGTCAGATTAACCGACGAAAAAATAACTATTCATATAAAGTCAAATACAATTTTATATTTTTTAAACTCAAACTACACTATTAACCAAGTTTTAGATCATTCTATAAAAGCATAATAACTAGAATTTTGATTTGTATTAGTTGAAAGGTATTTTAAAAGTTGTTATTATAATATTTAGTGTCTTACACTTAAATTTTACATCCTCGTTGATTTTTCTTCTCCAACATATTATGAAAAAAAAATAGTTAACCAATTAATAAAAAAATCTCATTGCTATAGACTCAGGTAAATGACAGGCTAAACAAAAACAATTTAGAAACAAGGTTAAGTAAAAATGATATCTTACACCATCATGCGATGGTGAATAAAAATTTAAACTTTTAATATAAAATAAAAAAATTATACTTTCAGAACTCATGGAGTTGTTACAACTTCTGAAATGATAGTTTAAAAAAAATATTTAATAAAAAGTAAATTTATAATTAAATAATGTGAAAAGTAATTAAAATAATAGTATTAAAATTGTAAGGTAAGTGTAGAAAAAAAGTGATTTGTTAATGTATTATGGTTAAAAAAATATTTAAGAGTTATGATAGATTGATAACACACTAGTAAATTTCTCCATGTTACAACTGCTAAAAATAGAAGGAAAGATAAAGACAATTTTTCCTTTCCCAGTGATTTGTTAATGTATTATGGTCTAATAGAGTGATAACACACTAGTAAATTTCTCCATGTTACAACTGCTAAAAATAGAAGAAAAGCCATCTTTATTTCTTTTTCCGCACCTCTATATTTTTTTAAATTCCAACCATACTCTTCTAAGTATTGTTGAGAGTGTGACATTTTTTTTTCATTTTCAAATGATAATGGTTGCTTGTGATAACTGGTGATGAATGTTGATAGTTAAGGTTGATTTTGTGGTGTTTTTACTGATGGTGATTCTATTTTTTTTCACTCATTTTTTATTTTTATTTTTTTGGAAGTCACAAAATCCACAAAACCCAAAAAACCAGCAAGGTAAAAAAATGGAGAATAAAACTTGAAAAAAAAATCATAACATTGAAAAATGTCAAATTTTATCATCAATCTTCTTATACACGCTCAAATGATGTAACTGTTATCTCAAACACCGCAATAAAAAAATAGTAAAAGTGTTGCAGTTGAAAAAGAAAGAAACGAAGATGTGAGGTGGAGCGAGGTTATGTAAAAAAGTTAAATTATATTAATTTTAAGTTATTTAAACATTTTAAAAGTATTAATATATGGTCATGGAGAGAAAATTTGTAAAAATAATCTTTTCATGTGAATCCATTGAGAAGAAGATGATTTTTTTAAAATTTTTTTTGAAGTATTTTGAATATCTAATCTGTCATAGTGTTACAAAGAACTTACTTTCTATATATATTATATATATTAAATAGGATATTAGAGATTTATTTTGAATAGACATGTAAGAGTAAAGCTGAGACAATAGTACGCTGTCCTGACAAAGGAATTGTATGAATGCCAAGCATATATATCACTGCCAAACTCCTGTTTCAGAAACACAACAAGGCCTGTCATCATTTTCTACTTCCTTTTCTCAATCAAAACACTCCCATCTACAAACTCATCTAAAATATGTATCTGCTTTCCTCTTTTTCCCTTCATTTTCCCTTTTCCTTTTTATTAATGCTACAATATATCATTATAGTTTCTGTCAGAAGTTTCACTGTTTTTAGTGTTGGAAATTTAAGTTACAATATTTTATTTTTACTTGAAATTTTCATAATACTTGCTAGAAAAAAAATATGACAGCAGAAAAATAGAGAGAGAAATATGAACTGATGTGAGGAGATTATTGAATGAAACTCCATGGGACAATGAATAGTGAATGGAAGATGCACCACGAATGATTGGAAACCAAAAACTAAAATATATTTAGTTAGAACAGGAATGAAATTACATGCAAAAGATTTGAGCACATTAATCAACATATACACAGACTCATTCTCTTCCTGAATATATGCCATCTGCATTCAAGCTTAAGAAATGCAGATTAAGCTATATCATATCTCTATCTAATATAAATTTTCCATTCATGTTTTTCTTTTCTCCTGGACCCCACTAAGTGTAGCTCAAAAACAATACAAGAAGAAGAAGAAGAAAAAAAAAAGTTAACACCCAAATTTAACATAACATCGTTTCCCCATTGCTATCACAATTCTTGTATGTTGAAATTAATTTGTTTATCAACTAACTCTAGGATACCATTGTCTCCACTATCATCTTCAATGGCAATATTGAGATCCAAAGAGAGGCTAGAACTCTCATCGTTCATATTCTCTGTCCTTTTGTTTTCAGATGGTGATTTTCTCACTGGAGATCTTGACATTGGCGAAGAGAAGGTTTCACAACTGAAAATAACAATGGCATCCTTGAGAGGAACAGATTCACCACCAGGAAGTGTTATGCTTCCACTTTGAATTGCTTTTTTTACACCCTTTTGAGAAAGGTAATCAACTTGTTCCAAGTCTTCCAAGAAGAACACCCTATGAGGGTTCTCATTCACTGCTTCCCCGAATCTTTGAATGTAAGTGCTTTTCAACTCTTCTCTTGGCCTCTTCCTTTTGGACTTTTCATCAGTGGAATCATCAGGGGAAGAGAAACTGCTCATGCCAATTGTGACAAAGTTACTGCAAGAGCCAAAAACAACTTTAGCTAACTCCCTTGAGATACTCTCTTTGGCTTGAGAATTCACACCAAGAAAGAACATCCAAGTTTCCTGATTGTCTTCTCTCTTCATCAAGAGGTTCTCTCTTTTTCTCATTCCTGATCTACAGTGAAGGACAGTACTTGCAATCTCTGGAATAACTTCTTTAAGCTGTGGAACCTTTTTCTCCAAGGCATCACACAGAATCTTATGATTCTCGGCACTAGGTTCCTTGAACATTTCAGTGCTTTCCAAACCATCCACTGCTTCACTTGAAGAAGCTGAGTTGGGGCTAGAGTTGGGATTTGACAGAAGATCTGGTTTAGGGACATCTCTATCTGGCATGAACATTATGAAATTGCTGTCATAACCATCATCTCCAGTTTCAGTGTATAACTCACATTCTTTTGGCGTCTTTTCTGATTCAGAAATGATAGGCCAATTTAGGTGGCTGTGATGGAAGTTAGACTTTATCTCAAGTGAAGAAACAGAAGTGGGAGATGAAGGAGATGATGAAACAAACAAAAACGGTTTCTCAAAAAGGGAAGGGTGTCTGTGTATTGAGTTGCACAGTGAATTCCATTTCTTGCACAGATCCTTAAGCCTTGCATTTTCCTGTTTCAGAAAGAAGAAGAATAAATCAGTATTTAAAAAAAAAAAGGAAAAAGATAAACATTTGTATGAGCTAAGTCTGTGATTATTAACTATAATACAAACCTGTTCTTCCATTATATCACTTCTCTCTTCCTTGCAGTTTTGAAGCCACGTTGGCAAGTTACTGGTAGTGCAAACTTTCTTGCTTACACTGTTGGCTATGCTCTGAGCTTCTTTTTCAAAATTTATTGAGCAATCCCTGCAGCAAGTTAGATTGTTTCGAACTCTTTCTACATCTTCAAAAGCGACATCCTTGAAAAATGCCTTGCTTCTTTCTTTGGCTTGAAAATCACTGAAAAAGGACACAAGAGAGAAGTTACTACAACAGGACAAGAAAAGAGAAAAATTATAAAAGCTTAAAAAAATTCTAAGCCAGAAAATAAATAAATATAGAAGAATAAAGAATTACCTGTCGAAATTCAAACTTAGGCTGAGGCTTCCGACAGGAATGGTGAAGGGATGAAGCTCCCAAATAGCTTCTAGGGATGGGTGACATATTTTACTCTTCACGTATGTCTTAAAAGTTGTAATCCCCATAAGCCACAGTCTACTAGACTCCCCACCACTTACCAAGTTTTTAAGCTCCATCACCATGTGCTCCACAGAACAGTAGTAGTTTGTTTTTTGCTCACAATAGTTTGTCCAGAACTCAAACAACCACTTTAGGTCACCCAAATAAAGAATAACCCCTCTTCCCACATAGCTCTTCACAAGGTTTCTAACCTCCATAAGCTTGTGTTCAACTTCCTCCTTGCTAATGTTTCTGAAGCAAATAAGAGGAAGGCTCACAAATTGCACATACCTCAAGTCTCCAGGAACATTCCCTACCTCAAATCTCTCCATTACTCCCCTAGCTACACCCTCGGCATTGGTCACACTCTCCCCCACAATGACTGTGTTTCTTCTTTTCCTCACCAACTCACTCAACACACTAGTTACATCGTCATTGTTGACACGGTCTAGAGGCTTGATGAATTGTCCCCCAACTTGACCAAAAGGTCTAGATGGAGACACATTACTACCACCAAGAATAAGTTGAGGCTTAGTGCTTTCTGTGGCCTGGCTCCTATCAGGAGCCTTTTGTGAACAAACTTCCATTGAAACAGTTTGTTCAACCCTGCTTTTCACAAGGGTGCTAGAGAAACCAGCTTCTCTCATGACCCTGCTAACACTTGGGTCATCGAGAATGGAAATTATGAGCTGTTCCGCCTCAATCTTCAAGGCCAAAATATGCTGCTGCTGGTTCTCAATGGATCCACGGCGCTGGTGAGCCTGAGCACGTTTGAAGGCTGCAATCAAGGCATTGGAAAGTGAAGGGGTAGAATACTGAGGAGCCAAAAGAGGGCTTGAAGTGGAAGCTGGCAAACGGTTGAGTGCAACATTGAAACAAAGCTCAAGAGCCTTGCACTGAAGAGGATGAGAGTGACACTGAAGACAGGCCTTGCGGAGAAGACCTGTGGAAGTTGCAAGCATGGCACTAGCAACATGAAGAGGAGTGACTTGTGCATGACCTCTTCTTGTCGCAAGATTAACAGCTTGCTTAACAACAGTTGCAGCATCAGGTGTTAGAGCCTGAAGCTGTATACTACAAATACCTCCTCTCATCTTCTCAACTAGTAAAAATAACAACTCACACTCAGGAATATAAATATAGTACAAGGGCTAGGCTTAGATAGAAGTTAATGGAGTTTTGGATGAACAGGGTTCATTTGGTTTGAAAGATGTAGTAAGGGTTGTGTATATGGTGGGTGAGGAGCTTGGATATGCAGATATGTATCTCTATATGGTGGTTTATACTTTGTTTGGTATACTTATAGCAACGTCTGCAAGATAGATATTGTGTTGGTTTTGTGCCTTTCTTGTCAGTGAGGGAAATTTTGGCTTTTTATATGAAAGTGGATTGGTGTGTGATATGAAACTTTCTCTCTCTTTCTCTTTGTGTTTCTTTCTTGTAGATTGTAAAGGTAAGTAGATTATGAAAAGCTTGTGGTGATTAATATTGTAGGAAGTGCAAAATAAGTGGGAAAGTGAGAAGAAGGTTTAAACATTGTGAATGGAATAATGAGTTTTGTTAAGAATAAGGTGGTGGAGAGAGAAAAGGGAAGGAGATGAGGAAAAAGAGAGAGAGGACTGTCTGTCTGGTTGAATGGACAGAGGGAACAGTGGTGGTGGCCTTTACCTTTTATCTTTTCTCGAGGAGAAGAGGGAATAATGCCTTGAATGATTGATGGAATAATCGCAAACCTACAAATAAAACAGATTGCATGAAAACCAATGTTCCTGTTCAAATAATACTTCTTTCTCTCTCTTCTAATTCCTTCCTCAAAACTTGGCTTTCCTCACTCTCTTCTCAATCCACATGCTTTTCTGTTGCCTGACACATTTTCACAAACACATTATCTACTGCTTTTCTCTCCTATATTATATTCTCTTCTCCTAACTCTACTTCTCTACTCAAACTTTGAACATTCAACAATCTTAATCTTCCCCACTTTCTCACAATAAACTTATCATACATATTCCCACCAAAAATTACTTAATGCAAACATATTTATAGAATTCTTATATACAAAAATAGAGACAATTGTCACTATTTTCTATTGCAAAGCTCAGAATCAATATACCAAAGATCAACTTACTTTTTGTTTTCATTCTTTTATTTTATCATTTATTAAAGATCACATATAAATTAAAAATAAAAATATTTTATTATATGAAAATAATGTAAACTTTATTTTTAAAATGATTTTGTAAGATAAAAGATTGAGTTAGACTTTCATTTCTTTAACATTAAATTTAGCTGTGAGATGTGAGAAATGTGAGCAACTTATTATAATAATAAATTTAAAGTTTTTTAACATAACTTGAGTCCATTATACATACAATTGGGGATGTGTTTTTGTAATCATCAAATATTTTAAGAATCTCAAATAACTTTCTTTTAATCTCGATTGTTTATTATTTATTATTTTCACTATCAATATACGTTTCAGTAAAAATAATATAATACTAATTACTAACAGTATTTTCTAGATATCAGTGCCACTGCAAAAAAAAATAAAATTTGAATGGAAATATTTTATTAACTACATGTTTGTGCTGATTAAAAAAATACATGCTTGAATTAATTTATTGAAATAGTTAACTATTTGATAAAATAACATCTCACCAAAGAATTAGAGAGAAAAAAACTTCATAAAAACAAATTTTTGTGAGAAAAAAAAAAAGCGGTGGTGCCCAAAAGGAAAAGCTAGAGCGATTGTGAATTATTATGGAGAAGCAGTGAAGAGTGGCTCCAGTCCATCAATTATTGGGCTTTGGCTTCTTCTCCCATTTCAGTGTGTTGTTTAGTAAGGTCAAAATACAAATAAGAAAATAAATTAAAATTAAAATTTGATGAAATCCTTATTAATTTTTTTCTCTTCTCAACCAAAAATTTGATTTACTTCCTATTTTGTTTCTGCATACTAAAAAATTAACTAAATTGTGCTTGTGGTAAAAAGTAACAAAACAGAAAAAGCCTTAACAGTTTTACCCTAAACACTAAACTATTTTACCATAAATATAACTGAGAAAAAAACACTTATGTGTAGAATAATGAATTTGTAAAATTGAATGCAAAGACATAGTTAGGAGTGAAGCAGAAGCAAGGAGACAGAAAGGATCATAAAAGTGGCATGGAGATATTTTCTCTGCACCAAGAAAAGAGTACTATAGAAGATATGGAAATATTTGCCCTGACACGTAAAAAACGCAACAATAAAACGAAAAACAACATAAGATGAGGAACTGAGAAAGCATATATCATTTAGTTAGAACAGTGTTTGTATGATATTAGAAGGGTTTTATATGAGCGTGCATTATTGTGTGAAGACAGTGGTCATGTCATGGAGGCTATGGCATAGAATAGCCAAAGGTATGATTCCTTTGAAAAGAAATGAATGAATGAATGAATGAGAATGAGGGATGGAATTTAGACTTTGACTTGACTTGACTGTATCGTGAAGAGAATAATGTGGATCCCTCTTGGATATAGAATGGACAACACATCCATATCAAAATCAAAATTACATCTTATAAGCTTTTTCTTTCTTAAATAACAACAAAACAAAACCATCAAATACTGCAATAACCTTCTATTATCAAGAGTCATGGCTTGATCAGTTTTCAAGGAATGAGACAATTGGTACCGTGAGTGTTGCAGACTAAATTATGACAATATTTTCAGAAATTCTGGATTACTGATACTGACCCTTATTTTTGTTTCCATCATTCGATATTGACCTTCAAATGCTGCTTTCAATACCAACTCCTCTAACTTTTTCACTCAACAATAACACTGCTACTCATATTACTCTTTTTTCCTTCAAATTTATAATAAATATTACTTATTTTCATATCAAGTCCTTTGTAAGATAATAACATCATGTTCAGTTTTATTATTATTATTTCTCAAATTTATATAGTTTCTAAAATTAATTAATATTTTATTCAAAAGTCCTCAAGTATTAAATTATGTAATAAAAAGAATTACACACAAATAAAAAAATTTAATTATGTTCCTACAAGATCTAAACCCTGCAGAACACTTCCTCTGATGATGTCTTGTGCTGTTCTTCTCGTCTTGTCGGTCTCTCGGTTGGTCTTCTTTCAGCTGGATCTTCGGCCTGGACACGATGGGGGGAGTACCTGCGAAGACACTCCGATGATCAAGTCAGACCGAGAGTTAAGTACCAGAAGAGTGGAGAGTGAATAGTTACCTTGGGTGATGTGCCTCTTCTGCTATTTATACTGTTCTAGGTGGGCTATGGCTGCTGTGGGCCTGTTTTAGGGTCCAAACGAAGGCCCAATTGTGTCTTAACCGTGCTTATAATTTAAGTTGGGTTGTTTATACTTAATTACGTGTTTAGCTTTGCCTGTTGTCGTCTAGTCGGTTTTGTCATCTAGTCGGCCATTCGGCCATCTGGTAGTACATATGCCCCCAGGCTCAAGTGAGTTGGTTTAAACGTAACGTAGAGTCGAATTGTCGTGAGCCTTCGCAAGTCGAGTGTGCACGTGAGAGCTCAGTTGGTTGAGGTTGAGTGCGTCGGCTTGTACTCGAGGCGCGTGTGCATGGTACTGTGGGATGTGACCGCTGGGCAAGATCTCACGCGTTCATTGCATGTGGATCCAACGGTGGACATTCGTTGAGGAGGGAGGACGACAGTTTTTCTTTGATGGTGAGACACCTAAGCTTCCTTTTTATTGGACGAAGGATCCGGCACGTTTCAATTTATGGCCGAGGTCCATGATGACCGATGACGACTTGGAAGTGTTATCGGTGTTGGACCACCTTCCTCGCAAGATTCCAACCCGGTCCCTCGTCCGTGCCTACTTGTCCCCTGATAGATGTGTCGATGTTGACGGTATGT
>Ga0123342_1008981_pt1 | contig 12232 bp, 9 predicted proteins | sample Turbeawhitnodule_FD_89960 | JGI IMG/M metagenome (GOLD analysis project Ga0123342, IMG submission 89960) | Root nodule microbial communities of legume samples collected from Mexico - Turtle bean Mexico white nodule | ecosystem: Host-associated > Plants > Roots > Nodule | place: Mexico: Nepantla... | reverse complement strand
TTGGCGGAAATGAACCGGATGATGTCTTCGGACAGGCCCTTGGGTGCCTTGTCCATTTCGATGATGGTCTCGAAACCGTATTTATACTGATCGACGTCAATCTCGCGGACGCGATCAACCGTTTCCTGGACGGCGGGCATGTCATTCTCCAATCTCGCCGGAGAAAAGGTCCGTCAGCTTGTCGTTCGGGCAGTATCGTTTGCCCCGTATGTAGGTGGCCAAAAGGGACTTTTCAGCCCGAATGGCAAGCGGAAAATTGCGTTTCCGCAAATTTATGAAGCGGTCACGCCGCCTCCCCGGCCAGCTTGCGCCGAGCGGCTATTTTCGCAAAGACCGAAATCGCCTTGTCGATCTCGTCCTCCGTCGTTGCAAAGCCCAACGAAATGCGCAAAGCACCGAGCTTGGGGTCACGCCCCATGGCAACCAGAACATGGCTTTCGCCGACCTTGCCGGATGAGCAGGCGGACCCGGCAGAGAGCGCCACACCTTCGAGATCGAAGGCGATCTGGCCAGTCTCGGCCTTCAGCCCTGGAAGCGTGAAAAAAGTCGTGTTCGAAACACGTTGGCCTTCGGCGCCGTAGATGACAACGTCAGGCGCAGCGCCTCGCATTCCGGTTTCCAGTCGATCACGTAGAGTCGACGCGGCTTCATTGCGCGCATCCAATTCCGCAACAGCTGCGTCGGCAGCAGCGCCGAAGCCAATCACCGAAAGCGAATTCTCTGTCCCCGAGCGGTGACCCTTCTCCTGGCCGCCGCCATGGATCAGCGGCCGCGGCATCAGGACTTCGCCACGGGTGATCAGCGCACCGGCGCCTTTCGGACCGCCGATCTTATGCGATGAGACGATCATGAAGTCGGCGCCAAGTGCGTTGGTATCGAGCTTCAAACGACCGGCCGCCTGCACCGCATCGACGACAAGCAGACCACCATGCGCCTGCACGATTTTCGCAACGTCGGCGATCGGCTGAACGATACCGGTCTCGTTGTTGACCAGCATGACCGCGACCATCGGCAGCCCGGTCGCCTTGTTATGCGCCGCAAGCAAGGCGCCAAGCGCATCGAGATCGACAACGCCCGCCTCCGTCACCGGAATTTCCGTCGTCCGTTCCTTCGGGAACCGCCCACCTTCGCGAACTGCAGGATGCTCAACCGCGGAATAATAGAGCTGACCGATTGCCAGCGGCGTCCGCCCCATCCTAAATTCCGGCGTCAGCACCATATTGGCCGCCTCGGTGGCGCCGCTCGTGAAGATCACATGCGCAGGGTCGGCGCCCGCAAGCGTTGCCACGTGGCGCCGCGCACTTTCTATGGCTGCGCGGACTGCCCGGCCCTCGCCATGCACCGAATTCGGATTGCCGAACAGATACATCGCACGCAGAACCGCGTCGCGCGCATGCGGATGCAGCGGCGAAGTCGCGTTCCAATCGAGATAAAGGCGTGGCGGCGCCATGATCTTTGTCCTGCGCTTTAAGCTTGCACGACGCCTCGGCTCATTTTCCTTGAAATTTCGGCCGGGCTTGCCTTATGACACATCCCACAATGCGTGGATCGCCATGCAAGTTTCGAATTGTTCTAAACTGCGTTTTAGAAAAGCTGACAACGTTCGTCAAGTCTGCGCAGTGTGAACGCGAAGAAATAAACGCCGGAGTACCGATGCCCGAAGTCATTTTCAACGGCCCCGCAGGCCGCCTTGAAGGCCGCTACCAGCCCTCCAAGGAAAAAAGCGCGCCGATTGCCCTCATTCTGCACCCGCATCCCCAGTTCGGTGGCACGATGAACAACCAGATCGTCTACCAGCTCTTCTACATGTTCCAGAAGCGTGGGTTCACGACATTGCGCTTCAACTTCCGGGGAATCGGCCGCAGCCAGGGTGAGTTCGACCACGGCGCCGGCGAGCTTTCGGATGCCGCGTCCGCGCTCGATTGGGTGCAGAGCCTGCATCCCGATTCGAAGACGTGCTGGGTTGCCGGCTATTCCTTCGGATCGTGGATCGGCATGCAGCTCCTGATGCGTCGTCCCGAAATCGAAGGCTTCATGTCGATCGCGCCGCAGCCGAACACCTATGACTTCTCGTTCCTTGCGCCCTGCCCGTCTTCCGGCCTCATCATCAACGGCGAAGCCGACAAGGTCGCGCCCGAGAAGGATGTCAACGGCCTCGTCGAGAAGCTGAAGACGCAGAAGGGTATCTTGATCACGCACCGCACGGTGCCCGGTGCCAACCACTTCTTCAACGGCCAGGTCGAGACCCTGATGAGCGAGTGCGAGGACTACCTCGATCGCCGCCTGAATGGCGAACTGGTGCCGGAGCCAGCCGCCAAGCGCATCCGCTAGCCTGACCGCATCCCGGCGGTCAATTCGAACGTCGGGCAAGACAATCCGTCGATGATCATCGGCATGCGGCTTCGCATGCCGATTTTCGTTAGGACATGCTGGGATGCGGCATTGTCCGGATGGGTGAACGCGATGAACTGTTGCGCAAAGTTCCGTCCAAAGAACCAATCGACAAGCCCGCCCGCAATCTCCGTCGCATAGCCCTTGCCCCATTCCTGCTGCCGAAGCGAATAGCCGAGTTCGAAATCCTGCCGCTCGCCGCCAAATAGCGAGAACCCCGCGCGGCCAATGAAGCGGCCGTCATCGCGACTGAGGATTTTGTACTTCGTGGTTCCGTCCCGCGCCTGCTCGCCGAACCAGCTGCGCAACCGCTCCTCAGCCTTTTCACGCGACCACGGGGCAGCACCCGAAAGATATCGCGTCGCCTCGATCGTCGAGTGGAGCTCCTGGATCAGGCCCGCATCGTCAGGTTCCCACATGACCGCGACCAGGCGAGGTGTCTCCAGAATAACCTGTTGCATCAAGGTTTCACCACGACACCGCCGCTGACAGGCGCATGCACACCCGTCGTCCCCGGAAACGTCAACGGCAGGCCATCCAACGACCTCACCGCCAGATAAGCCCAGGCTTCGGCCTCCATGGAGTCGCCGTTGAAGCCCGCCTCCTCCGCCGTTATCACCTTCGCGCCATGAGCAATGTCCTTCAAATCCTGCATCAGCACTCGATTGAGGCGACCGCCACCGCAAACGATATAAAGCGTCGGCGTCACCGGCAGGTGACCGGCGGACTTGATGATCGAGGCGGCCGCGACATACGCAAGCGTCCGCGCACCGTCGCCAAGTTCTGCATCTTCGCCCGATGGCGGAGGAAAGTCGTTGCGGTCGAGTGAGCGTCGCTTCTCCGCGGCAAAGAACGGGCTGTTCAAATATCGATCCGCCAGTTCCGCGACAATCCGACCTTCCGAGGCAATCATGCCGCCCTGATCGAACGGTACGCCCGCATGCGTCTCGACCCACTGGTCAATCAGCGTATTCCCAGGCCCGCTATCGTATCCGACGATGAGACCGTCAGTGCCGATATAGGTCAGGTTGGAAATCCCGCCGATATTGACAAAGCAGACCGGCAAAGCCGCGTTCGTGACGTTGGCGGCAAGTGCTGCATGATAGACCGGAACCAGTGGCGCACCCTGGCCACCATGCACCATGTCGTTGGCACGGAGGTCGTAGGCCACCGGAATGCCCGTCTCGCGCGCCAACAGCGCCCCATCGCCGATCTGCACCGTCAGCGCCTCATCCGGACGGTGCAGCACCGTCTGCCCATGAAAGCCGATGACATCGATCGAAGCCGTATCGAGCGCATTCGCAGCCAGAAATTCCCTAACGGCAACTGCATGACGTAACGTCAGTTCACACTCGATCGCGGCGAGATCACCCGGCCTTTGCTCACGTTGGGTAATGGTCTTCGCTTGCTCCAGTGCCAGCTTCAACCGATCACGGAAGGCTGGCTCATAGGGAACGCCGAGAAACGGCCCGCGCTCGACGACGGCCCGGCCATCGGTACGCAGCAGCGCCACGTCGACACCGTCCATCGATGTTCCGCTCATCAAGCCGATCGCGGTCCTGATCTTCTCCATGACCCCTCGCTGGAAGATTCCTGCCAAATGGTGACTGTTCGGCAAAACAGTGCTAAACGCGCCGCGTCACTTCAACAATAGCCAATCCGAAAATCCGCACCCGAGAGCAAAAGGTCATGTCCGAGTTCAAATCCGATTTCCTCCGTACGCTGAAAGAGCGCGGCTTCATTCATCAGATCTCCGATGAATCGGGCCTCGACGAACTCTTCGCCAAGGAAACGGTAACGGCCTATATCGGCTTCGACCCGACTGCGCCCAGCCTGCATGCGGGTTCGCTCATCCAGATCATGATGCTGCACTGGCTGCAGGCAACTGGCCACCGCGCTATTTCACTGATGGGCGGTGGCACAGGCATGGTCGGTGACCCCTCCTTCAAGGACGAAGCCCGCCAGCTGATGACGATCGACACCATCGAGAGCAACATTGCTTCGATCAAGCGGGTCTTCTCAAACTACTTGACCTACGGCGAAGGCCCCAAAGATGCACTGATGATCAACAACGCCGAGTGGCTGCGTTCCATCAACTACCTGGAGTTTCTGCGAGATGTCGGCCGGCATTTCTCGGTCAACCGCATGCTGTCCTTCGACAGCGTCAAGATGCGGCTTGATCGCGAGCAGTCGCTGTCGTTCCTCGAATTCAACTACATGATCCTGCAGGCCTACGACTTCGTCGAACTCGCCAAGCGCTATGACTGCCGTCTGCAGATGGGCGGTTCCGACCAGTGGGGCAACATCGTCAACGGCATCGACCTCGGTCACCGCATGGGGACGCAACAGCTCTACGCCCTCACCTCGCCGCTGCTGACGACGTCTTCGGGTGCCAAGATGGGCAAGTCCGCGACCGGCGCCGTCTGGCTCAACGCCGACATGCTCTCGGCCTATGATTTCTGGCAGTACTGGCGCAACACCGAAGACGCCGACGTCTCGCGCTTCCTGAAGCTCTACACGACGTTGCCGATGGACGAGGTCGCACGCCTCTCGGCGCTCGCCGGCTCCGAGATCAACGAGGTCAAGAAGATCTTGGCGACTGAGGTCACCGCGATCCTACACGGCCGCGCGGCCGCCGAACAGGCGGCCGAAACCGCCCGCAAGACCTTCGAGGAAGGTGGCCTTGCCGAAAACCTTCCGTCGGTCGAGGTCCCGGCTGCCGAACTGGATGACGGTATCGGCCTTCTATCATTGATCGTCCGGGCCGGCCTTGCAACCTCGAATGGCGAGGCGCGCCGCCACGTTCAGGGCGGTGCGGTGCGCATCAACGATCAGGCTGTCAGCGACGAGCGCAAGATCATCGGCAGCGGTGAAATCACCGCCGATGGCGTCATCAAGCTCTCGCTCGGCAAGAAGAAGCACATTTTGATCCGCCGCGCTGCATAAGTGCTGCCAAGATCGGAAAAGGAAAGCCGGCCTCGCGCCGGTTTTTTCGTGCCTATTGGAATTCGAAGATGTTGCGGAAGACGCCGGGGGCGATGATCGACAGCGGATTGACGATGAGATCGGGCGCTTCCAATTTCCCCGTCAGCTTGAACGTGATGCCGATCAGGCCGCGATCGGTGCCGTTGCCTAGGATGATACCGATCAGGGGTAATTCGGCAAACAGCCTGTTGAGGCCATAGGCAGGCATGAAGGTGCCCGTCATGTCCATCCTGCCGCGCGGGTCACGTACTATACCTTGGAACACGGCGCCAACCTGATCGCCGCGCACCACGCCGTTCTCAATGCCGATCACGCCGTTTTGCGAAACAATGCGCGCAAAGCCGCGCTGGAAGCGCTGCGCCGAAGTATCGATGCTCCGCTTGACCGCCGAATTCAGGCTCCGTTGCTCCTGACCGACTGGCGTCGAGACGATTGAATGCAGGCGCTGCTCGTTGTCCAGAGAAAAGCGCCTGATGTCGATCGACCCATCCCAGCGGTCGCCTGCGCCGAGGCGGATCTGCAGGTTGAGCAAGCCGCCCATCATATGCTGATAGAGGTCGGCGAAGCGCGAAACAGAGCCCGCATCCCCGCTGGTGACATTGATGACGCCATTGCCCTTGGTCTGGGCAACGAACGCCTCGCCGCTGTCGGTGACACCGGTAAAATTCAGTGCCTGTAACCTGCCATCTGCGGAAACGTACAGCATGTCAGCATTCCGCATCTTCTCGTCGTTGAAGCCGATGATGCGACCGAGCTTGGCCCGAACCGATACGCTACCGCTGCGGTCGGAGTCGCCTCCTCCACCGCCGGACTTCAATCTGGCGATGATCGGGCGAGCATCAGCGCTGTTGCCTGATACGGAGACATCAAGCCCGCCCTTGCTGCGCTTCACCGAAACGGCAAAGTCATCCAGCGACGACAGTTTGACACTGTCGAAATCCGCCTTCATGAGATTGCCCTTGCCGATGACAAGCGAGCCATTTGCTCCGAAGCCGTCGCCCTTGAGGACGAAGTTCTTCAACTCCGTGTTGTCGACGGACCCGGATGCCTCGAACGTAGCAGTCGCGCCGATACCGCTTCCCTTCGACCAACCGATCCATGGGAGAGACAACCGCGCCCTTCCAAGATCGACCGAGACCTGCTGTCGGTCCTGATCGATGCGGTTGAGCTCGATGTCTATGCTGCCATCGATGATGTCGTTGAGGCCGGGCAGCACTTTTTCTCGCTGATCGTTGTTAAGCGTGGCGGTAATGGTCTGTTGTGGCTGAACGTCCGAAGATTTGTCTGTCGGCTCGACAAGCTTGATGCCAGCGGGAATGCCGTCGATCAGCCCCTTTCCGTCAACGCTCACCTGCTTCGGATTGGCGTTAAGTACCCCATCAAGATCCGTGATCTTGCGGCCCGAAATCGGTTTGGCGATGTCGAGATCCTGCAGTTGCAGCACAGCCTTCCATTCGGCTGGCGGAGGATTCTGTGACGAGATTAGCCCGAGGCGCGCCTGCACGTTCGCCGACACCTTGCCCTTGAGGTCCTCGGGCACAAAGCCCGCGCGTTGCAGTACCTGGATGGGCTTATAGGTCAGAAATTCGCCCACCGCGTCCGCCGCGCCGGAAACGGGAAGATTGATTTCGGCCATGAGCGGCTTGTCGTAGGTCGACGGCAGGACAAACGTACCCTCGCCGACGTTGACCGATCGTCCCGAGGGGAAGAACGCCGTCCCACTCTTGATGGAGATTGTCGCTCGCGGACCGCTCAAGTCAAAATGCGCCTTCGTATCGCGGATCGGCGGTATGTCGCCGGCCACGTTCATGCGCGTGCCGGCAATGTCGAAGGCGATGCGGATCTGGTTCTCATCGAGTTTCAGACCCTTGCCGACAGCCTCGTCCAGGCGTCCGAACGGAATGAAGACTGAGATTGAGGCGTTGCTGACTGTTCCCCCAAAGAGGTTGCGTTCAACCCACTCGCGCCCCTTCGACGCCATCCAGAATGGCCACAATTGCTTGACCGCCGTTGTCTGCAACTGTTGCGACTGACCGGCAAAGCTGATCTCCGGTGACACGGCTGCGAGACGGACATGCAGCGAGCCAAAGAGGCCGCCGGCTGGACTCGAAACCCGCATGTTCGGAAATTGCAGTTCGCGACTGTTCACGACATAGCGACCCGTCGCCTGGATGTCGAAGGCGAGAGGTTGCTCTCCAGACCCGCTTGGCGCCGCCGTGCCACCGCTGACAAGCAGATCGATTCCGAAGCCCTTTCCTGCGGCTGCATCGATCTTGTCCAGATCGATGAAGGCACCGCTAAGAGGCACCGATGTTGCACCGAATTGAACGCGCGATTTGGCAATCTCCAGCGTCTGCCTGGAGAAATCGTAGGCAAGGTTGACGTGACCGCCGCTCAATTCCTGTTGGTCGCCGTCCATGTAGAACTGCCCCGGCTTCAGCTTGATCGAGGCACCGAGCGCTGGCGGGGCTTGATCGCCGGTACGAACGGCAGAGATCGTTAGGTCGCTGGCGGCGTCGATGCCTTGTCGAATCTGACCCTGGACGTTCCGCTTCAGCGTGAACGGCCCCAGATCGACGCCCGCGACCTGACCGCTGAGTTTCGAAGTCCGTCCGCCAGCCCTTTCCGTGACGATGTTAAGCGTTGCCGATTTGCCGTTGATCGCAACCTCGCCATCAAGCGCCAGCGCCCCCTGGCGGGTCCGTGAGAAGGCCAGGCTGTTGACCACGATCGAGAGTGGACCGTTTGCTGTATCGGCGAGCTTGATATCTATGCCCGAGAGCTTGACCGACCGCGTTCCGCCCCGTTCGACAAAACCCTCAATCATATCGAGTTGAGCGAACGCCGCTTCCATAGCAGTGGGGATTTCGTCGATGCGAACATCATCGAGCTTGAGCGGTTTTCCGGATGGCAGCAGCGCTGTGTCGAGCGCGATATCCTCCGCCTCGATCTGCGCGATCGCTATGCGACCACGAAAGAGTTGCAGCGGGTCGAGCGCCATGCGCAATGCATGCGTCGTCGACAGGTGCTGGCCACTCTCTTCGTCGATCATGTTGACGTCGCGCGCCTCGAGAGCAAGGCGCAGGTTCGATGTGAAGCGGATGACCGTAGAGCCGACCTCGGCGCGATAGCGCGGTCCGATGGCCGAGTTGAGCGCAGCCTGCGCCTGCCGCGACAGCGGCGCGTCGAACATGCCGCTTTCCACCGTGAAGATAATTGCCGCGAGCACGAACAGAATAACGGCAACGCAGCCACCCGTGACACCGGCCGTCCTGCGCATGCGCGAACGTGTCGGCGGGCAACTGACGATGATGGGATCTTCGGCCTGCGCCGAGGGAAGCTCATGCAGTGCGACGATATCTTTCTTGCGGAATGTAATTTTCTCGCCGCGGATCGCCGACATGCGTCTCGCCTAACTCCCTAACTTGTGGTTTGGACCAGACTGGCTGGACGATTGTTCGTCCAATATATATCTGGCAAATCACCTGTTATCCATAAACCCGGCAAAAGAAAGGTCTCTCCATGGCGGATATCAGCATCGGTACGACGGCGCCTGACTTTGATCTCCCGCGTGATGGCGGAGGGCGCATCTCGCTTCGTGATTTCCGCGGAAAACCGCTGGTGCTTTTCTTCTATCCCAAGGACGACACGACGGGATGCACGGCGGAATCGCTCGCCTTCACGGCACTTGCGGATGAGTTCGAAAAAGCTGGCGCTGGCGTCGTCGGCATGTCTCCCGATTCCGTGAAATGCCACGACCGATTCATCAAGAAGCACAACCTTACGGTTGTCTTGGCGTCTGATGAAGAGAAGACGACGCTTGAGGCCTATGGCGTGTGGAAACAGAAGACCATGTATGGGCGCAATTTCATGGGCGTGGAGCGAACGACCTTTCTAGTCCGCGAGGATGGGACGATCGGCACGATCTGGCAGAAGGTGAAGGTGCCCGGCCACGCAGAAATCGTGCTTGCAGCCGTCCAGAACCTGTCGCGATGACGCCTCGCTCCATCACATCCCTGCGCGGCGGCGCGATCGACGCTATCGGCGCGACCGATTTCAATCAGAAGACGACGCTTGCTCAGGAGACTGCCACGCGTTGGTTCGATCGCAAGCTGTCTCTGCGTTCGCCCCTCGACGCGCCGTTGCCGGACAGACCGGGCCGTCCGCACAAGCCAGATCTGATACCGCCAACGCAGGTCGAAAAGCGTTCCTTGCATACGGTCAAGGGCCGCATCGCGCTGCTGCATGCTATTGCCCATATCGAACTCAACGCTGTCGATCTGGCGCTTGATATCGTTGCGCGATTCGCCACCCAGCCGGTGCCTAACTCTTTCTTCGACGGTTGGATGCAGGTTGCCTTCGAGGAAGCAAAACATTTCCACATGGTGCGCGCGCGCCTGAGAGACCTCGATGCAGACTATGGTGACCTGCCCGCCCACGACGGCCTGTGGCAGGCGGCGCACTCCACAAGGAATGACCTGACGGCGCGCCTCGCCGTTGTCCCGCTCATCCTCGAGGCTCGCGGGCTGGACGTCACGCCGTCGCTACAGGCCAAGATGCGCGAAACCGGCGATCTGGAGAGCGCAGCCGTACTCGATGTCATTTACAACGACGAGAAGGGGCACGTCGCGATTGGCGCCAAATGGTTCCGTTTTCTCTGCGCACGCGAAAGGCGGGATCCGGCACGAACATTCCACGAACTGGTACGCGCCAATTTCCGCGGTCCGTAAAAACCTCCCTTCAACGACATCGCGCGGGCCGAAGCCGGCCTGACGCCGTCCTTCTATCGGTCGCTGACATCGACGAGCAACGCCTGATCTCATAGCGACAGCCATGCTGACCTAAGTAAATATTAACCATAATCATGCGTAATTGCGGCAATTGAGGCATCGGCCGTCAATTGGGAGATTCTCCGTGACGCATGCACAGCACAGCCGCGTATTCGGTCAGAAAAAACAAGAGCATATACTGATCCTGGCAAGCGGTGACCGGGTCCGTCATCTAACGATCAGGCCATGGATGGCGGCACTTGCCTTCTGTTTCGTCGGCGTCTTTGCGATCGGCTATCTGCTGGCGACCTCTTATCTCGTCCTGCGCGACGACCTGATCGGTGCGACGATGGCAAGGCAGGCGCGCATGCAGCATGACTACGAAGATCGCATCGCCGCACTGCGCGCTCAGGTCGACCGGGTTACGTCACGTCAATTGCTCGATCAGCAAGTTGTCGAAGACAAGGTCGACAAGCTCATGGAGCAGCAACTGGCGCTTACCTCGCGCCACGGCAAACTCGGCTCGCTTCTCGATCGCGCAGAGAATTCCGGGCTGGGCGGCAAGGAGACGACGACGCTCCAGTCTTACGCTCCCGAAGCAAAAGACAAGCACGCCTCACTTTCCGGTGCCGTTCAGGCAATCGAAAATCAGCTTGCCGGAGCTGACGAACCGGCCGACGTGACGACCGACAACGCCACGCTCGCTGACGTGCCGGCACAGGAAACCGTTGGCGACCGCGCCGACCGCGTTTTCTCCAAGGTGACGCTGTCGTTGAAAGACATCGAGCAGAAGCAGCGCAATCGCATCGCGCAATTGACGAGTGACGCGGGTGGTGCCGCCAATGCCATATCGAAGGTCCTGACGCGTTTCCGCATTTCGGTACCGGCCGAGCACACGAAGCAGGATGACAGCGCAGTCGGCGGACCGTATGTCGAGCCTGAAGGCGCGGATGATTTCGACAGCTCGCTATCACAGCTTGACGATGCCCTCACCCGCCTGGAGACCGTACGGAGCACGGCGGAATCGCTGCCATTCCAGAACCCGGCCATTGGCAAGGAGATCACCAGTTCGTTCGGCAACAGGCGTGATCCGTTCCTCGGGCGGTTGGCCCTGCACTCCGGCATTGACTTTCGTTTTGCGCCCGGTGAAAAGGTTCGCCCGACAGCGCCTGGCAAGGTAATTGCGGCCGGCTGGACCGGCGGCTACGGCAACATGGTTGAGGTTGACCACGGCAACGGCATTTCCACCCGTTATGGTCACATGTCGGACATCTTGGTGAAAGTCGGCGACAAAGTCGACCGCAATGTCGTCATCGGCCTTGCAGGCAGCACTGGCCGGTCCACCGGGACGCATCTGCACTATGAGGTCCGCCAGAACGGTCGGGCAGTCGACCCCATTTATTTCATGAATGCGGGCTTGAAGCTTGCCAGTTACATGAAGTAACTACGTGCACTAACCACGTCTTTACCTGTGCACTAGCCGCAAGGCCTGTATTCCTTGACTTAAGGGCAGTTTCGGCTTATGTCGCGCTGCATTGCGGCACGCAATCATGCCGACTCAATCAGAGTACGGCCGAACCGGAACGGAAACAGTTTTCCCTTTGACGACATTTGCTGATCTTGGCTTGAGCCAAAAAGTGCTTTCCGCTGTGACCGACGCGGGCTACACGACGCCAACTCCCATCCAGGCTGGTGCGATCCCTTTTGCGCTTGAGCGACGCGATATTTGCGGGATTGCGCAAACGGGAACAGGCAAGACTGCATCCTTCGTTTTGCCGATGCTGTCACTGCTGGAAAAGGGCCGTGCCCGCGCTCGTATGCCGCGCACGCTGATCCTCGAGCCGACCCGCGAACTCGCGGCGCAGGTTGCGGAGAACTTCGAAAAGTACGGCAAGAATCACCGGTTGAATGTCGCGCTGCTGATCGGCGGCGTGTCCTTCGAAGATCAGGATCGCAAGCTTGAGCGCGGCGCCGATGTTCTGATCTGCACGCCCGGCCGCCTGCTCGATCACTTCGAGCGCGGCAAGCTTTTGATGAGCGGCGTTGAGATTCTCGTCATCGACGAAGCCGACCGCATGCTCGACATG
>Ga0123342_1008979_pt1 | contig 12238 bp, 19 predicted proteins | sample Turbeawhitnodule_FD_89960 | JGI IMG/M metagenome (GOLD analysis project Ga0123342, IMG submission 89960) | Root nodule microbial communities of legume samples collected from Mexico - Turtle bean Mexico white nodule | ecosystem: Host-associated > Plants > Roots > Nodule | place: Mexico: Nepantla... | reverse complement strand
TTCTGTGCAGAGGGTCCCTCAGCGCCGCAACCCAACTTAGGGTTATTCTATTGTGTGAGCTTCCCTTCGAAGTACTCTCTGGCACGTGGGCTGACTTCCTGGGTGCCAACCCATGCTTCCCAATCACTAGTCACTCATCCTGGGGGGTGTATCTACCTTGCTCTCGTACCATGCACGTGGTTCTCTCCTGGTCATGGCCCTCTCATGGGTCGTATTTGTCCCAGGGTTTCCCAGCAGTGGCGTGAGTACTTCACGAGTCAGGTTACCCCCTACTGGTACTAGAACTTATGGCCTTGAAGCCACCTTTCTCTTCTCCTTACTACTGTTCTGTATGGTCGAGGATCGAAGCCTCTCTGGCGATGTCTTTACTCGACGATGTCTCTCTCGGGTGACGCCTCTCTCGGGCGATGCCTCTCCTGGACGATGCCTCTCCTGGGCGATGCCTCTCTTGGGCGACGCCTCACTTAGGCGACGCCTCAGCGAGGCGATGACTCAAGCGATCAACCTGTTGACTTCTCTTCCTTGGTCCCTTGAGGGGTCACACCATGTGTTGACTCTGACCTTTGGTCAACGCCTGGGGACGGGACGGTACAAGAGAGTTCAGTTACACACTTCTCTGAGCACTGAGATGACGGTGTTCTGCGATGAGAAGTATCACGGTGTTTTATGCCATAACTGACTTGAGCGTCGGACTGCAAACGACCGTGAGGGCGCCCATTTGTCTCTCTGTTTCAGGTATTCGCGGGCAGTAGAAGGTGAAGCTGGAACGAGAGCGTAGGAGTCTTAGAAGCGCAGTTCATAGCTATGCACGAAGGTGATCCAAGTCAAACCGGCAGGAACATTCGGCGCCCACCGTGGGGCCTGATCTAAAACGACTGTCCCACTGCAAGAAGTAGGAGATTCAGTGAGAATTGTGGAAGTTCGTCAAAGTTTTCCAAGATTCTTTAAAGGTTCGTCAGGAATCCTCAAGATTTTCTCAGATTCACCGAAGAAAGCTCCAAGATTTGCAAGACAACCCAAGACTCTCCAAGAAACATCGAAGAATGAGGAATACAAGGCAGAGTTCTACGACGCGTGCAGGGGGTGAGAGCATGACCTTGCAGTAGGTCATGGAAGTGATGCAGGGCCTTTAGGAGGCGATGACAGCGTCGAAGGCGGAGCAAGAGCGTATCCAGTTAGACCTTGCAGCGTCGCAAGCAAGAAAGGAGGAGTTATATCAAGCCAATGAAGAATTACGCTGAGGGATGCGCAACCACCCTGGGAATCGTGAAACAGAGGATCGAGAATGCTTCACACCCCCACGGAGTTCCCCATGCCCTTCTCGCAGTCGATCATGGAAGCAGTAATACCACCCATGTTCGTAGGCCCGAAGGTTACGTTCACTGGGATGGAGGATCCAGAGGCGCACCTCATTGCGTTCCATACGCAAATGATGCTAGTTGGCAGTTATGACGTTGTGAGGTGCAAGTTGTTCATGAGCACGCTGGCGGGAATGGCGATGGACTGGTTCATCAGTCTCCCAGACGGCCACGTGACCTCGTTTGCACAGTTGTCACAACTGTTCAGGGAGCAGTACATCGCGAACCGGGCTCCCCCACCGGTGTCGTATGATCTTTTTGACGTGAAGCAGTACCAGGGGGAGACGTTGAAAGAGTTCGTCAATCGCTTTGGGACGCAGGTAGTGAAAGGAATTTGCCCTGGACCATTCAGTGAATCGATCAATAGGAATCGCCCCAGGACCTTCGCTGAGATCAGGTGTCATGCAGTGGAGCACATCGCAACGGAGGGAGAGGTAAACGAGAAGCACGCGAGTGTTGTACCAGCACGCCCTCGAGAACCGTCGCGCGCACAACCCGCGAGGGTGAACGAGGCCTCGACAGGAAAGAGAAGTCAAGAAAGAAAGTGCCCCTACAAGCCCAGGAAGCCTCAGGCCAAGGGACGCTCAGGGGAGAATAGGCCGGTAAGGCACAACTTTTTGGTAGAGCTGAAAGATCTGATCGCTGTGCCCAACATAGCAGATAGGTTCAGGATCCCGACGAAGACGGATAAGGGGTTGGAACCATGCAAGGATGCGTGGTGCGAGTTCCATCAGGCGTTCGGGCATCCAATCACCAGCTGCTTGGCTTTGGGCCATCAACTGGACGAGCTTAAGAAGAGCAGTTTCTTGAAAACTACCTGGCGGGGTCATCAGAAGCCGCGACCTTGACAACATCAGCAGAGGACTAGGCCCACGAGATGCCTATCCATGGGGAAGTCCATACCATCTCTGGCGGTTTCTCGAGTGGAGGGTGCACAACCTCTCAGTGCAAGAGGTACGTACAATCAGTAATGTCGGTAGCAGAGCAGGGGGCAGACGACTCGTTGGACATCGACCTCGAATTCACAAAGGCTGATCTTCACGATGTTGTTCCGCACAATAACGACCGCGTGGTGATTTCAGTTGTGACCGCGAGAAGGAAAGTGCACCGAGTGCTCGTGGACCAGGGCAGTTTGGCGGATGTGATGTTCTGGTCTACGTTTAATAAGTTGCAGTTGTCTCTCGATCTGCTGAGACCACACACAGGATGTTTGTATGGCTTCGCAGGGACTCAAGTGGAGGTGCGCGACTATTTGGAGTTGAGGACGACTTTCACAGATGGCACCGCGTCTCGTACTGAAAACATAAGGTATTTGGTTGTGAATGCTAACTCGGCGTACAACATTTTACTGGGAAGGCCAGCCTTAAATAGGCTGAGAGGGGTGTGGTCTACACGTCACATGAAGTTGAAGCTGCCCGACCTTAGTGGGAAGGTGATCGTGATTAAATCCAATCAGAAGGAAGCCAAGAAGTGCTATGAAAATAGCCTTAAAACGAAGAGGGGCGTATTCATGGTGGTGGAACGCCCACCCATGGAGGAGACGCCAACAAAGGCAGAACCCGTGAGGGAGGTGCCTGCTGATGCCACACCTATGGAAGAAGATCGTGTAAGTGTATCCAGCGCAGAGAGGACGTGGAAGAGACGACCTGGGCCGATTGAGAATGTGGTGGAAAGACAGATTGGTGGTAAGACGTTCAGGGGGGACGATCGTTAGATTAAGAGGAGCAGAACCAGGTGGCGGAAGTGATCTCACGTCACCTGGACGCCTTCGCGTGGATCGCCTTGGACATGCTAGGCATCGACCCGGACTTTCTGTTCCATCATCTCACCATGGACCCCAAGGTTCGACCTGTGCGCCAAAGAAGAAGAAAGTTCAACGAAAAGAGGCGACTGGTCGTGCAGAAGGAGACGAAAAAGTTGTTGAGCGCTGGCCACATGAGGGAGATCCAATACCCTGAGTGGTTGGCCAACGTGGTCTTAGTAAAGAAGGCGAATGGGACTTCATTGACCTTAACAAGGCGTGCCCAGAGGACTCGTACCCTCGGGCTGCGAGATGCTTAGCTTCCTGGACTCCTTCTCTGGGTACAACCAGATTAAGATGCACCCTCGCGACGAGTTTAAGACGACGTTCATGACCGAGACGTGCTGTTACTACTACAAGGTGATGCCGTTTGGGTTGAAGAAAGCAGGCGCCACCTATCAGAGGTTGATGGACAAGGTCCTTGCACCCATGTTGGGTAGGAACGTGCAGGCCTACGTGGACGATATGGTGGTGACCTCCCAGGAGAGGGGACGACACATAGCTGATTTGGAAGAGCTGTTTGCCACTATAGCCAAATATCTTCTGAAGTTGAACCCTGAAAAATGCGTGTTTGGGGTCGAGGCGGGCAAGTTCTTGGGGTTCCTGCTCACCGAGCGTGGGATAGAGGCGAACCCTGACAAGTGTGCGACGATCCTTGCGATGAGGAGCCCCGCCTCGGTGAAAGAAGTGCAGCAGTTGACAGAGCGGATGGCGGCTCTGTCCAAGTTTGTGTCCGCTGGAGGAGACAGGGGTCACCCTTATTTCCAGTGCTTAAAGAGAAACAGTTGGTTCATATGGACCGAGGAGTGCGAGGCAGCATTCCTCAAGCTTAAGGAGTATCTGGCTGCTCCTCCCGTGCTGTGTAAGCCGCAGACAGGCGTGCCCCTCCGGTTGTATTTCGTGGTAACTGAGTGGGCTATCAGTTCGGTACTAGTTCAGGAGCAGGACCAGACGCAAAAGCCGATATGCTTCGTAAGCAAGGTCCTGCAAGGGCCAGAAGGTAGGTATCAAACTTTGGAGAAGACAGCTCTGGACGTGGTGTTCTCGCCTAGGACACTCCGTCATTACTTCCAAAGCTTCACGATGGTGGTAATGAGGGACCTCCCTATTCAGAAAGTGTTGCAAAAGCCAGACATGGCGGGAAGGATGGTCCGCTAGGCGGTGGAGTTGTCTGAGGTTGACATATGGTATGAGCCTAGGGGATCTATAAAGGGACAAGTTTATGCAGACTTCATGGCGAAGCTCTCGCTAGGGAGCGCGCAACAGGAGGAGGAAGTTGGCTCCAAGTGGGTGCTTTCTGTGGATGGGTCCTCGAATCAGTAGGGAAGTGGAGCCGGCGTAGTCCTGGAAGGGCCGAACGGGTTGTTGATCGAACAGGCTCTGAGGTTCGCTTGAGTAATAACCAGGCAGAGTATGAGGCCCTGATAGCTGGAATGCTCTTGGCCAAAGAGATGGGCGCACGGAGTCTGCTGGCAAAGAGTGATTCGCAGTTGGTTACGGGATAGGTAACTAGGGAGTACCAAGACAAAGATCCACAGATGACTGCGTACTTGAGTTATGTTCAAATTCTGAAGGGGCATTCGTGGCGTTCGAGCTAGTGCACGTCCCAAGGGAACAAAATGCCCGTGCTGACCTGCTCGCTAAGCTGGCTAGCTCGGGCAAGGGGGGAAGGAAGAGGACGGTCATACAGGAAACCCTTAAAACGCCGCGAACGTTTGTTGCCGATAACTGGGTGAACGTCCTCCAGATCAGCACGTCTAAAGGAAGGGCGAGGAGTCATCGGTCATTGACTTAGGGCACGGCGAAAACCCCCAGCATAAGCATTTACCTGATCTCACCAGGAAGGAAGGACCCCATGCATGTGTGCGCATTGGAAGAAGGGGACACCTGGATGACGCCCTATAGGCGCTACCTCGCTGATGGGATACTCCCAGTAGAGCTCGAGGAGGGCAAGAAGATAAAAAGAAACTCCGCAAGGTACACCCTCGTGGATGGAGCGCTTTTCAGACACGGGTTCACGCACCCGATTTTGACGTGCGTAAGCAGAGATGAATGTACGAGAATAATGACTGAGCTCTACGAGGGGATTTGTGGGAGCCATGTTGGGGGAAGATCTTTAGCATCAAAGGTCGTACGCGTAGGGTTTTACTGACTGACGATAAGAGAAGATTGTGTAAGGCACGCCCAGCGCTGTAAGCAGTGCCAACAACATGCCGACTAGCACAAGGCACCACCAGAACAGTTGAGGTCCATCTATAGCCCGTGGCCCTTCCATACTTGGGGAATTGACATCCTGGGACCCTTGCCATTGGCAGTTAGACAAATGAAGTATTTGATAGTAGCCATCGAATACTTCACAAAGTGGATTGAAGCCGAGCCAGTGGCACAAATCACGACTCACAAGGTTCAGCATTTCGTATGGAAGAATATAGTATGTCGTTTTGGCGTACCAAGGCGTCTTGTCTCCGACAACGACACACAGTTCGCTAGTCAGCAGCAAGGCAAGTTGTGTTCAGAGGTTGGCATAAAGCAGGTGTTCACGTCTGTCGAGCACCCTTAGACGAACGGACAGGTGGAGTCCGCTAACAGAATCTTGCTTAGGGGTTTGAAGAGAAAGCTCGAGAAAGCCAAGGGGATTTGGGCGGAAGAGGTGCCCAGGATAGTGTGGGCTTACCACACCACGCCCATATCTTCCACCATGGAGACGCCTTTTAGCCTGGTGTACGGATCAGATGCGATGATCCCGGTGGAGATCCATGAGAGCTCGCCACGTTTCCAAAGTTTTGTGGCCGAAGAGTCCAATGGAGAGAGAAGGGTGAATGTGGATCTGTTGGACGAAGCCAGAGAAGAGGCGAGGATCAAAGCTGAGGCGGTAAAAAGAAGAGTGGAGTACCAGTACAGTTCCAAGGTAAAGCCCCGCCAGTTCCAAGTGGCTGGCCTAGTCATGCGGAAGGCTCATCCGTATGAGTTGGGGAACAAGCTATCCCCCAAGTGGACCGGTCCCTTTAGGGTAACCGAGGCTCGGGGGAACGGATCATACAAGCTCGAGACTCTGGAGGGAGGCGCCATCCCATGCACTTGGAACGCGACAAACCTGAAGTTTTATTTTAGTTAAAAACTTTACATTGTATATAGTTCAAGGGGACACTCTTTTTTCCTTTTGAGGGTTTTTTAATGAGGTCACCCAATTAAAAGCCAGTTTGAGCATACATAGCCTGAAGTTTTTCATTACGATGTAAGGAGGCACTAAGTAAAGATAACGTGGTTTAGTAAGAAACGAACCCGCGACCTTGATGTTTAGACACCTCGAGGGAAGCCTCGAGGTTGCCTCCTTCGAGCGTGGGCATCAAGGGCGAAAGAAAAGTTCAAAATCAGTGGTGAGCCGGGCATCTTGGTGTGTGTACACCCCAAACAGGAGTAGTGGTATCCCTCGGGACACCTCCTCCTTAGGCGTGAGCATTATAAGTGCCTGGTCACCTTGGTGTTTAGACACCTCGTAGGGGAGAGCGGCACGGGGCGCCTCCTCTGAGAGTGGGCACCAAATGCACTGATTGCCTTGGTATTTAAAAACACCGAGCACGAAACGATGCTGCTTTGTAGCAAGCCTCTCCTCGGGCGTGGGCATCCAAGCGCAAGTTATAAGGACTGATCGATGGTGGACTGGTTGCTTTGGTGTTTAGACACCCCTAGAAAGGGGCGAAGCGCCCTCTGGGCCGCCCCTTCCTCGGGCGTGGGCACCAAGCACACCTGTCGACCTGGTGTTTAGACACCTTGAGAGAGGGCAGTGGGGGGCACCTCCTCGAGCGTAGGCACCAAGCATGAATAGTAGGCTTCGGCCAAGATAAGTCCTCCTGCGCCTTTGAGCGACGTTGAGGCCAAAAGTACAAAAGTACAACTTGCAAGAAAAGGAGTTAAATATTTTGGGGAAGGACCCTCGGCACGATTTGTCCTTCGACGACATGGTTAGCAGTTGCAAAGTTCGAGGTATCCATCATAGGGTGTTCACAGACAACCTGAGACAAAGCATCTTCGAACCCCGCGACGTAGGCATCCGCGGCGTCGTCATTGAGCTCTTTTTCGACCTTCTTATAATGTTCAGCCTGGGCAGCCATCTCCTTCTCTGTGTTTACCAGTGCTTCAGCTTTTCCTGCAAGTTCCTCTTGGCTCTCCTTGAGGAGCTTGACATGCTCAGCAAGTTCAGCCTTGAATTTCTCAAGGGCTTCATTCTTCTCAGCAAGGTCAGCCTCAACCTTACCCAGGTAATAGAGCGTGCCTCGAGGTTGGCCATCTTGACCTGAGTAGCCGCGGCAACATCTTTCAGTTCAGCTATCTCCGCATGAAAAGGCACCACTTTGTTCAGAAGTGTGGTGTACTTCTGACCATCTTCATGGAGCCTCTTGTTGGTCGCCTCCTCGGCTTTCCGCACACCCAGTGCCTCAGTTAGAGCAGCCTCTTGGATGAAGAAGCGATGAGCTTGGTTAGCCAGTTGCCCCTTCACCACCGCTAACTCATCAGCAAGAGCTTGGTGCTCCTTGAACTTTGCCTCAGTTTGATGCTAGAAGGAGTTGGCGCGAGCGAAGAATCCCCCGAGGCTAAGGGCCATTCCCTCCAGCAGAGCCTCATCCACCGAGCAACCCGGGGTCTCTTGTTGGTAACCCCTCGGAATGTGCTGTACGGCCCGGGGAAGCTCGGGAGCAAGAGCAGGGGTTGTCCCTAAGGGATTCAACGTTTTAGTCAGAAGAGGAGTGGGATGCAGCCACTGTAGTGGTCCTCCTTCTCTTTAAGACAGGGCCCTCTGCAGAGTCTTCATCCGATGGAACGATTGCCACCCGTTTGTTTTTCTCTAGGGGGGCTGGTAAAGGGGAAGTCCTGACCGTGCCAAAGGGGATAGCCGCGATCGGGGTTGGAGAAGTAGGGGTTTGGGTGTTGTGTGAAGGAAGGGGGTCCTGTGCAGGGTGTGGAGAGGCGAGTTTTGGGGTTAGTTGTGGTGAAACAGGTGTTGGGGTGGCTTGAGCAGGAGAGGTTGGAGAAGCTGTAGGGGAAGCAGCAGGGGCTGAGTGTGTGGAGGTACCAGCCCCACCAGCAGTGGCATTGTCGCGAATGGACAAGACTCTAGCCAGTCTTGTCCGCTTCTAAGCATCTAGCACCATGCCTTTACCAAAGAGAGAGCAGAGCATTATAGGTTAGGCATGCCATAAAAGTCAAGGCAATCAGCATAAGTATGAGTTCACAAAACAAACAAAAGGAGGTATAAATAGAGGTGGTGCTCGAAGAAGGTAGGGAAGGGATTATTCCCATATCAATGCAGCTGGTGAACGCAGCAGGATCATATTCATGCTTAATCAGCTCAACGGTGTTGAAGACCACCCCCAAGCTTGTCAAAACCTGGCACACCTCGCGATTAGCTGAGGATAGCTCGTCCAAGGTCTTGGCCTTTTTTAGCTTCAGCTCTCCTACCCATTATAGGGGAAGCTGTCTAAGGCTGTGCGGTCGGCTTCAGAGCAACATACCCTGAAGAACTTCCCCCTAAACCCTTTGTAGAATTGCTGAAAGAGGGTCAAGATGATCCTTCCGGTTATCCCGCTGAAGCTAACCCAGATGTTCTTCCCTGGGCTCGTAGCTTCGAAGAAATGCAAGAAGACATCCACGGAGAGGGAGTGGACGAAGTGATTGCAGAGGATGCTAAAGGCCCTGATGAAGGCCCAGCTGTTAGGGTGCAGCTGGGCCGGGGCCACGTTAATTTCGGTAAGGAGTTCCCTCTCAAAGCTGGTGAAAGGGAGGCGTTGTCCGATGTGTTTGAACACCGTTTGGTAAAAGAAAAAGAATGGCTCCCCACTGTTTGAGCGATTATCGACACAGACAGGTTCGCCCGCTGTGCAAGGGCAAACGGAGATGTAGGCATCGTGCCTTCTCCCGAACGCTCTGCCCTTACTGCTAGGCTCGCTGTCCAGATGGGCCCTCCAGTCAGAAAAGGAAGTCAAAGTGGAGGTTTCCGCGAGAAGCTTGGCGGAGGCCGAGGGGTAGAGAGGTTTGTAGATGACTCTGGGAGGAGGAGGATTGGCGGTGGTTTTGGTTCTCACCATGGTTCAGCAAAACAGGGCTATGGTGTGAAACAGAGGAGAAAAACCCAAAAAAACCCTACCCACGCGAGAAAACTCAGAAAACAGGGGAACAAAGAAACGTAGAGGAAAGTGCAAATGCAAGAATCTAAACAGTCCTAGGCAATATATCAATGCATAAAAATCGTACCTTTTGTGATTGATCAGCGAAAGTCTTAGTTTTTGCGAAGAAGGATCTGAGAATGCTTGAGGAAGAAGAAGAAAGAGTGCAAACGTTAGCGCAAATGATGGAACAGTGTCTAAGCGCGCGTTTTCAAAGAGTTTAACGTAAACTGAAGAAGCGCAAGAGGCGTGAAGTCCTGGCCGTGCGATTGGGCCACGTGTTTGTGGATTACCGCATGAACAGAAGGGTGTCACTTCATAGCACAGTGTGTCTTGTCATAGAATGCCTCATAGGACGGTAGGGCGAGGCCTTAGTCTTTTCGTTGAGCAGTCGTCAGCTCAAGACTGGGGGGCTTGTGTACCGACCCTTCCTCGGGCGTTGACCAAAGTTAACATAGTGGGACCGAAGCAAGGGACCCATCAGGGGTGCTATGAAGCAAGTAAGGGAGTTGACAGGCCTCGGGCGTTGACCGGCCTCAAGCGTTGATCGGCCTCGGGCGTTGACCAGGTTTAGTACTAGGAATGTACTTATGCTAGAAGGGTGTCCCCTCACAATACCCATGGGTAGGAGTGACCGTGGAGGAGGCGGTATAGTAGGAGGCGGCACAGAAGGGCATGGAGGCCCCAGGCCTCGGTACCCCAACAGTAATAGTAGGTAAGGAAAGGTGGTTTTCAAGCCACACCTCCAGTACCAGAAAGAAGAAGCTCCACTCGCGAGGGATTCGTTCATAGGGTGTAGAGACGCGGCAAGTACGCACCACCGTTGGAAAACCACCGGGGCAGAGACGGTCCATGAGAGGGTCATGTCCTAGGAGGCGATCCGCATGCATGGTACGTGAGGAAGGCAAAGAGTTCCTAGGGCGGATGACTCAGGTGATGGGCGCATCAGTTGGCACACAAGTAGTCACCCCCGCGCGGGATGCACTCTGGGAGAATTACCTTACACACTGGGATTTCCCTAAGTTTGGGCTACAGTGTCGTGAAGCTGCACCCGCAGATAGGCTTAAGTCAAAGGTTGACACGTGGCAGAAACACGGGCAAAGGTATATAAGGCTTTGCCATAAGCAGAATGAGGTACATTTTCACACTTTACGCACAAGTAAACTGAGAAAGAGAGAGTTCAGTTACACACTTCTCTGAGCACCGAGCTGATGGTGTTCTGCGACGAGAAGTATCACGGTGTTTTCTGCCATAACTGAGTTGAGCGACGGAGTGCAAACGGTCGCGAGGGCGCCCATTTGTCTCTCTGTTTCAGGTATTCACGGGCAGTAGAAGGTGAAGCTGGAACGGGAGCGAAGGAGTCCCAGAAGCGCAGTTCGTAGCTACGCACGAAGGTGATCAAAGTCAAACCGGCAGGAACAAGTAGCACACAAAGTGGAATCCTAGTGTTAGGAACTAGAATAGATGAATAAAACCAAAACAGTACTACCGAATTTTTGTGTGTAAATTTTTCACAACTTCCCAAATTTATGCTGGACAAAATACTTCAAAATTGAGGTTGAAATTTTAACCACTGAAACTTCAATGGTTTAGCTCAAAATAGGCGTTGGAATTTCACCAAAACAGTGAGCCAAATAATTGTAATATTTTTTTCAAGATCACTACCGCATCACTTTTTTTCCAGAGTCAGAATTTTTGCACTTTGTTCGTATTTCATTTATCATTTTTTTTTTTGTATTTTGAATTTTGATGTACTTCTTTTTTTCAATTTTTCTCAACACATAAAACTACTCAAATACAAAATTTCAGAATATTTCACCCACAAAATTAATTTATGGGAAAGATTCTAGCTAGCACAGTAACAGTGAAAATAGAGAAATCTTAAACTGGAATTAGAAAACAGCCAGGCAACTTCAAAAACACAATGGCAATGATTGGAAAAGAACTTGTATGGAACTAACACACAAGTATGAACTCAATTATGAAAATATAAAAGGCACCAAAGCTTCAAAAACAGAAATATAAACTGCACTCAAAATCAAAATCAAGCAACCAAACCAACAATAAAAGGCACCACTAGGAATTTATGACATTGTAGGATGAACATGACTTTGACAAAACTTGTATGGATTCAAAAATTAAAAAGACTCAACCACAAACACGTTGGACCGATTAAAACCTCAATAAGACTCAAATAAAATTAAAAACAAAATAGCCAACACAAAATACTCAATGGAACCTAAAAACAGTTTGGAAGCTCAAGAACAATTTGAACCAAAATAAAACCGTATAACAATTTAAAAACAGCAACACAATTAAAATGACATAAAAAAACAGCAAGAAAATCAAGACAATACAATATGAACAACATGCATCTGAAGAAAAATCAAAAATAAATTGAAGAGAACACTTATCTCTTGAAGAACCTTGGCTTTAGATACCAAATGATGGGTTGGTACCAAAAGATGGGTTGTTCTTCTTGGATATTTGAAAAGGGTGGCAGAAGCAATGGATGTGACGGATCAAGGAGGGCTCATATAGAGTTATGGGTTCCTTGTAGTGCATGAAAGGTATGGAGAGTGATTGGTTGGGCCATATCACTTGGAGAAAGGTGGAGGTGAAGATCAAAGTGTCTAACCTAGAGAGACTAGACAAGGGAGTAGAAGCTTAGAGTATTTGGCGGCATTTTACTCATAAAATTGATCTTACAAAACATGAGCTAAAGCACCCTATTTATAGGAGATGGTGCCTTGGAGAGCAAGAAAAAGGGTAGTGTACCGTCCCGTATCCAGGCGTTGACAAAGTCAAGGTCAAAGTCAACGTCGGGGTCAAAGTCAACGTAAGGCGTCGCCTAGGTGAAGGGACGCCAAGTGCCAGCGTCGCCAAGAGGAAGCGCCGCCAAGGTAAGGCGTCGCCTA
>Ga0123342_1008978_pt1 | contig 12239 bp, 8 predicted proteins | sample Turbeawhitnodule_FD_89960 | JGI IMG/M metagenome (GOLD analysis project Ga0123342, IMG submission 89960) | Root nodule microbial communities of legume samples collected from Mexico - Turtle bean Mexico white nodule | ecosystem: Host-associated > Plants > Roots > Nodule | place: Mexico: Nepantla... | reverse complement strand
ATGTTAGCAAGATATGCACTATGTGTAGAAGAAAATCGTGAATTAGAAAGAAAATGATGCATAGGATACCTGGTTCCATTCGGTCGGTCTTAGGCAGTGGTCGAATGATTGGCTTGGGATCCCGTTACGTAGTCTTGAAGCCAGGAAGGTGGGGTTGAAGTGCGACTGGATCGTCGAACAGGAAGGTTGGTTGGAGAAGGTTTGGTAATGGGTGCTAGACATCTTGGCATGGGAGAAGAAGGTTGGTCTACTGGAGGTTCAGGTGTATTATGACGAGTAGGAGAAGAAGGTTGGTTTGATGGAGGTTCAGGTGCATTGTGACGAATAGGAGAAAAGAGTTGGTTTGATGGAGGTTCAGGTGCATTGTGATGAGTAAGAGAAGAAGGTTGATCGAGTAAATGTTGGACAAGAGTGGGTAAGTCAATGTCAATAGTGGGCAAAATACCTTGTAATGGAGGTGAGGATTGTGTCTCTGGCTGTTGGCAGAATGGGAAAACACTTTTATGGAAGATGACATCCCGACTTGTAAAAAAGTGTCGTTATCTATATCAAATAATTTGTATGCTTTTTGACTGTGAGGATAACCAATGAAGATGCATTGTCGGGCGCGCAGATCAAATTTTTGCTCAGGTGAAACAACAGTGCGTAACAAAGGCAACCAAAAGTTTTTAGTTGAGAAAGTGAAGGTGGTTGATTATATAGTAGCTCAAAAGGTGATTTATTTTTCAGTAAAGGTGACGGCAAACGATTAATGATATATGTGGCGGTTAAAACGCATTCTCCCCAAAATTCTAATGGTAAATTGGACTGAAATATGAGAGCTCGTGCTGTATTTAAAACGTGTCTATGTTTGCGTTCTACTACTCCATTTATTAAATTTCATTACTTTTTAAATTTTATTTTTCTCCTAAACATATAATATAAATTGTGATTTATGTATGATTCTTCTTTCTGGTGTGGTTTAGAAAACAATAACAAATAACCAAATTAGCATTAAATTTAATACCTATGCCACTCAATTATTCAATTTGTACATTGTTTTGTACCGTTGCAGACTCAACTTTCTCAGACATTCATTTCTAGCCACCCATCACCTGCATCACACCTACAAAATCAAATTAAAATAGAATCAATGAAAAAAATGTGAGTATTTTGATGTTCTTTGATAACGACTTAAAATTTTGATTTGTGAGAGTGAAAAAGGTACAGTGACTCCACCCAATTATGTACCTTCTCAATTCAATTTCCTGAACCATTTGATGTGGCTCTTCATGTTCCTACTTGAAGGTAGTTGGAGCTTAATTCAACACACTCTTTTTTTTTCAAATGAAAAATAATCATACATGTTTTCCAACAAGCTACACTCATTTCAATAATAACTTTTTTCTTCTAGACTTCTTTGTTTATAATAATTTATAATAACAATTTAATTTTAAAATAAATTTATTTTAACAAGTTCTACTTCATTTTTTATTTCTCATTGATAAAAGTGTTTAAAAATAAATAAATAAGAATTTTCCTTAAGTTAAATAAATAAAATAAAAAATATATTTTATATTCTACGTAGTGTTTACATATTTGAAATAATTAAAATATTTATTCTTCATATTTCTTAAATTTTCACATGTATAATTGAAAAAATATATATGTAACTACATAAAATGTTGAAACATGAAAAACGTGCTATCATTAACTTTAGAAAAGAATACAAAAATGTTTACTTTTAGTAGTTTGTATTTTAGTATTTTTGTTTTCAATTTTGATATTTTATGTTTTCTATCAACAGAAAGTTTATTTGATTTTTGTCATTAAAACGCTGAATAGGTTAAAATTGATGTGTTTACTAACAAATTTGAAAAGTTTGTTTAGTTAGTTTTTAAAAAGGTTTATTAGTGATACTTTAAATCTTAAAATAATTTTATAGTGATTACTTTTAACTAAAAATTAAAAAAGTTTAGAAAAATAAAATATATTATGGTAAGATCCACGCGAACCCAGTTATCAGACATCTGACATTCACAGCAGCTTTAAATTTATGTTCACACTGCCAATACTGTGAATATGTACCATCTTTTCATCAAACTTTTATAAGATATTATAAATAGGAATCTCATCGATTAATTAATTTGAAAATAAATTTGAAATGATTTCAGTCAAAACATGAAAATATCCATAATTTTAAACAATTGAAAACTACAGTGATTACGTCTAAAAAATAGAAAAATAATTAACCGTAAATATCTTTAATAAAAAAACTTATTCCATATGAAACCTGTTCTTATAATGCAGTCAACCGTGAGCAGTAAGGTCTTGCCTTCTGAGCCGAACAAAACCCTAAACAGCTGTCAATGGCGTAGGACAAAACATGTTTTTAGACGACTCAAGTCCAAACAAAGATGAAACAGTGATAAAAGTACAGAAATGTTTTAATGCTCCACCAATGAACAGAGTGGTTTAAAGACGACTCAAGATTGGTCTCCAAACAATCATTTATTGTAAAGAAAGTAAATAGTACAAAAGTAGATGAGTAAAAGTAAAGTAAAATACTTTTCAAATACTTATTACTATATTATTTGGGTAGAACACTGGTCACTGGTTGAACCCTCTCAGAGAAAAGTGAAGATGTTTTCTGTTTCTATGCTTTCCCCATATCCTTGGTGGTGCCATTTTTTACTAGGTTTTGTTCAGGTAGACTACACCATGATGCATATATTTGAACTAAGTTTAGCAACATATCTCAGCTTTTCCTCTTCTCATTTCATTCAGTTTATTGCTTACGATTTGGAATAACACAGGTAATTTGCTCTGCTGAAGACTAAGAAGAACAGCTTTCCTCATTCTGAGTTGATGCTACACTCAAGGTATAACATCCTTCATACCCTTCCCAGTTATTGCTTCCACTCTTTTATTGGATCCATTTCCTTAGCTGCTTCCTACACATTCAAACTTCATTATACAACTATTTTTTTATCTTCTCTACTATTCTATATCATTACCTTTACTTACCTGCATCATTTATAATATCTACTTTATTATAACTGTTTCTTGATATATATATCATGGGTGAAAACAATTCAACACTCATTCTACATAAACTTCATCTATAATAAATCAACATTTTACAAAAACAAAATTCATCAACTTTATTTCATTAAGGGTTAATGATCTATTAATTATTTATCAAAATTTAATTAGTTCTTTGATGAAATTTAATGAATCAAAATTAATCCAATAGTTTTTAATAATTAAATCTTAATTTAAGAAAAAAAGAAAATATATTTTAAGTTTGTTTTTCAAAATATGTTTTCATAAATATATATTGAAAATCTGTTATATAAAATAAATAACAAATAACGAATTTTTAAGGTATAGTACGTACCTCTTATCTTATAAGAAACAAATAGAATATATTTTTCTCTTAATATAAATCAATTTTAAATTAATTCATTTTTTATTTTTACATCGCTAATATAGGGAACTATATACATGTACTACTTTTCCATTAGAGGTTTTTCCTTATGATTCCTCCATGATTTTGGATTCACCAATGAGATTCCTATTCATAATTTCTTAGAAAAGTTTGATGAAAAAATGGTACATGTTCACATTATTGGCAGTTTGAACATAAATCACTTACAATTTTTATAAAATTAAAAAAAAATGGTAGAAATAAGATAATTTGAGAACTTGGCTTGTGGTTACTTGAGAAAAGGTAGAATTAATTTCGCCCAATAGCTCCAATTACATTGAATGCTACAAAACAGTGTAGGAAATTGAATTGGGCATGTGCGAAATTAAATTGTCCATATGCATAATTGAGTGGCGTAGGTATTAAATTTAATGCTAATTCGGTGAAAGTCAATGTCTCTTGTTACCTTCTAAGTCCCTCCAATCTTAGGTCCTTTTGGTGAGGGCACCATTGGATATTCATGGTTTTCTAAACAACACCAGATAAGGAAGATGCTGATAAAAAAAACAGATAATGAAGAATTATACACAAATCACCATTAATATTGTATGTTTTGGAATGAAATTTGTTGGATTATTTTTTAAACTATTTTGATTTATGTCTCACCTTTTTTTATTCATTATTAAATTAATCAAATCATACCATTTTCAAAATATTCTTTCCATATTTTTCACATAATTTTATTCTATCAAACAACTAAATAATTAATTTTATTTTAAAATGATAGGTTAATTTTTGAATGGAATTGAATAAAATTTAAAACCATAATAGCTTTGAAAAATAAATCATTTTCATTAAACAACGAAATAGTAAAATAACACTTTAATAACCAAATTTTGCAAAGAGATTAGTCTAAAATAAGATGGTCAATTCCTATAATGAAAATAAATACAAAAATTTATTTATATTTATTAATTTAAAGTGAGTAATTTTTAGTTTTCCTTCACACAATTTTTAAAATGTTTCACAATAATCTATTAAGTATACCAAGTATTTTTAGTGTCTTAATACTTCTAACTTATATAAACACATTGAGATTTTGCGTCTTAAACTTATTAATAGGATAACACTTATTAATAGGATGAGAATGTTTAACATTTGGTAGTTTAGATCATTCGATATTTCTTCTTATTAGGTATACTTATTATGATGTTTCATTTTTTAGCGTTGTTATGAAGCTTGATTATTTCTTCTTAAAATCTTTATTGTTTTATTGATTTATTTACTATAAGGATCTCATAAATATATTATGTCTCATATTATTCATATATTTTTTTAAAAATTCTAGAATTTTGTTTCCAAATTTATTGTAATTCAGTTTCTTCATTTTTTTCCAAATGATTTACTTCTAATTGTGTTTTTGAGATATTGTAAATTTTATTATCTAATTCTTCTACTTAGATTTTGTTTCCAATTTTGATTGAGAGAAGTAACTTGGACTTTTGCTTTATCAAACTCATTCACAGCGGTAGATCTTTCTTTCAAATCGATCATGTACTAGATCATTAACCGATCTGATAACCGAACAAGAGATTAGGCAAGTTATTTGGTCATGGATAGTTGTAAGAGCAAGGGGCTTGATTGCTTCAACTTTTTTTTTATAAAATTCTAGTAGCTTATGATTAAAGTTAACTTATGTAAAGTGGTACAAGAGTTCCAATTTACAACAAAATCCTTAAAGGATATAATTCCTCTTTTATCACTATGATTCCTAAATTTCTATGCCCCCAGGATTTGAATGATTTTCGGCCCATATCTCTAATTCGATGTCTTTACAAATTTATCTCAAACATTTTAGCAAATAGGCTAAAAAAGGTTCTCCCAAAAGTTATTGACCAATCTCAATATGCTTTCTTCTAGGGTAGAGGTCTTCTTGATAGTGTTTTGGTGGAAAATGAGATAATTGATGAGGTAAAAATTCAAGGTAAAAAGTGCATCATTGTGAAGGTTGACTTCGAAAAAGCTTATAACATGATGAGATGAGATTTTTTGGAATATATGATGTCTAGACTTGGTTTATGTAGTACTTGAATTAGGTGGATGACGAACTGCCTTAAATCTGAATCTATTTCGATTTTAGTTAATGGTAGCCCAACTAAGAAGTTTAACTAAAAGGTCTAAGACAAGATCTAAGACCAAAGGTATTAAAGTTGGACAAAATGACATTGAAGTTGGGTTTTCACGGTTTGCAAATGACACATTATTCATTTGTGAAGCAAATATGGGGTGTGTTGTTGCAATAAAAAGCATTCTAAGATGCTTCCAACTTAGGTCAAGGTTGAAAGTGAATTTTAGGAAAACAAAATTGTACATGTATTTTGTTTCACTAAAATTGTACATGTATTTTGTTTCTTAATTCATTAATATTCTGTAGTTTCATGTTTTAGTTAGGGATGCAATGGAAGAGGTAACAATCCCTTTGAAATATTGGGTGGACAATACAAATACTCGTGTAATTGTGGCAGAAGCAAGTGGAGAATTCATAGATGTTCTATTCAGTTTCCTCACCCTTCCATTGGGAACTATCATTCGACTTTGGGACAGTTTGGACCAAGTAGGGCGTGAAAACATATTTGAACAAGTAAGGCCTGATAACAACTCTGAACAACAAATAGGGCCTGATAACATATCTGAACAACAAGTAAGGCCTGAGAACAACTATGAACAAGTAGGGACTCATAACATATCTGAACAACAAGCAAGGATTTGTTGCATCAACAAGTGGTGTTGTTTTTCGAACAACTGTGAACCACAAGTAAGACATGAGAACAACCGTGAACAACAAGTAGGGCCTGAGAACATATCTGAACAACAAGCACGACATTGTCCGTTTTGGAACAAATGTAAACAACAAGAAAGGTTTGGTTGCATCAACAGGTTGTGCCCGTTTTGGAAGAAATCTGAACAACAAGTAGGTCTTGGTTGCATCAACAAGTTGTACCAGAGTGTCAATAAATTGGAACCTCATGATTTCAGGAACGACAATGGCCAGAAAATGTTGCGTTGTCCACGCAACCCGTTAGAGAGCTCTTGCCAGAGACTAAAAGTGAATGTCGATGATACAGAATCCACAAAGTATTTCATGTGTCACAACTGTTTAAAAAAGGAAAGTAAATTGTTCGTGAGTTCTTTTCCTGATGTAAAATGCAAATGCGGGTCATTATTGAGAAGAGAAATAGAAATGCTAGAAGAGTCTAATGGTGATGATGATGGTGTTTTTGTGAAAGGAAAGGCCATGTTCTTGATCTATGATAACTTGACAGTGCGCCGAAGTTCTCCATGTGAATCCATTAAACCATCCCTCAAACATGGACACAAAAAACTTGAAAACCAGAGAGAAGAGCTTTTTGACAGGAAAAAGGTAACATTTATCTGAAATGGTACTTACACAAGTTTATTTAGGTAAAAAATTATTCCTCATTCCTCCAATATTAGATAGTAGGAGTTTCAAGTTTATGCCAATAACAAAAACTAATTTAGAGGACTAAATTAATTATTTTGTGTTAAAAATTTCTGAGACATTTTTGTGAGTTACACTACTTACATGTATGAAGTTGTTAACCTTCCTCCAGTTCTTTAACTAAATTGTAAAATTGTAGATGCACATGACTTTTCTTTTGTGGTCGTACTTTGATAATGTCAATAGTTATGAATTTTCCTTGTTTAATTATAACTTCACAACCTTAAAATTTGATTTTTTTTTTACTTATCTTCATTCAGATACTTTGCTTACTAAAGCAAGCATTAACCTCCAAAACCCCTCTTAGTGATGTCTTGTTGGGAAAGACAAAATCCAAGCAACCGGTCTCTTTCGCACGAGTTATTGGTTCAAGTGGTTCCAAAGATTATTTAGAAATCAAGGTAATGGTGAGTAAATCAAAGAACAAGATTCTATTTGTTGAAGCAGATGGAGATTTTGTCGATTTTCTCGCTACCTTTCTCACAACACCTCTTGGATCTATTATGAACCTTAAGAATGACAAATTGTCCTGTTGTCTCAAACCACTTGCATATATTCTGAAGCTTAAGAATGGAAAATTGTCCTTGGGGAGCATTCATAACTTGTACAAAAGTGTGAAGAATCTCGATCCATCGTGGTTCACAGAGTCATCAAACAAATCCTTGTTGAATCCAAAGGTAGCTTCTCATTTTGGTTGTGAGAGAAATCCACTATTAATTGCAAGTCAAGATGAGACTGACAAATATTGGTATGGCCTTAGAGAAGTGAAAAATGAGAAGGGACGTATCATCTCTGAAAAGAAAATGATTTCAATAAAACACGATATGCTAAAAGAGCCAAAAGAAATCATACTTTTGGACCCAAGATCTTCAGGTGGTGTGGGATTTATAAAGAGGCCGTGTCTATTTGTTGTGAGTGATGATCTGGAATTGTCACAAATGACAAATACTGGTAGTACTTCATGTATATTTATGAATAATCACTCGTTTACTGATTTGGAGGAACATTTGGTAAAAATTAGGAAGTCACAGGTAATGTTCACAATCCACTCTTGACTACTTATTCTTTCTATGTTGATTTAAGAACATCTGAGTCATACCAAAGGTTTTATTTAACATTTGTCTAATTATATGTGTCAATTTTTGTCAGGCACTAAACCTGTTGAGGGCTTCTTTGACATCCGACAAAGGAGCTTTTACTCGGAGCCTATCCTTCTTCTTGTGGAAGTGGAGAATCCAAAGACTCGTTCCAGGTTCTGGTTTCTTGAGAAGGAAGAAAAACGAAAAGGAAGAAAAAAGAAAAAGAAGAAAAAGTTACCAGAAAGAGAAAAAGAAACAAGGTGAAATTGCATTAGAAACTACATAGTAGAAAGAAGAGATTAACGATAACTCAGTGCATAAGAAAGAAAGAAATTAAAGCCTAAAATTTTCTTGGTTTTTGAAATAGTTGTGTTTAAGTGGATTTGATGATTGTGTAGCATTTAACTTTTCTTGTTATATAAAAGTAAATGTTGTTGAATAATTCTAAGAGTGTTTCATCATGTTTCACAACTCATATAAATTGGTTTGAGAGGTAAGTGGGTTGAACAATCATATTGGAGACATTTCATGTAAACATCTAATCATAATTTTCATTCTCCATATTTCATACGCTCCCAAGTTTACTAGAATATAGTAACTTAAATTACTTAATTTATCATATCATAACTTATATTTTATAATTCATCATTTTTATTGTAACAATCATCTCAAACTAATTTTAATATATGTACTTAAAATTATTATTATTTTTATTAAATAATGCTTAATTTTACTTCTTTATTATTTTATTGATAATAAATTTACTAATTTAAATTTTAATAATACAAATATAAGAATAAAAAAAATCAAATTAATTTTAAATCCATGTACTTAAAAATGACATTTTCTTCAATTCATATTTAAGTTTAAAGTTATATTATTATAAAAGTATATTATAATAATTATTTTAATCATTAATTTAAATCTACTTGTTAAATTTAAAAACACTCGTGAAATATGATTCGTCTGTAAATATGGGAGCAAAGGGTGTCTCGAATAAAACTTTTCACGTATAACTACTAACCAAGATTCCTCTGTGACCTTTTTTCTGTTTAAAATTTTTGTTACAGGTATATTCTCTTTGACATATATATATATATATATATATATATATATATATATATATATATATAATGTTTACAGTTAATAGAAATAAAATAAAAATTATTGACGTATAAAAAAAATCCTATAATATATATAACTTTAAGGTTTTTTGGATTATATATAATTGGTATCTACTAATACATCATTGGTAATAAATCTTTGTAATATTTTTCCATAAAATATCTCAAAAGTAATTATTCCAGAATGTGTAATATTATAAAAATATTTACTTTTATAAGGTTTTGTTAATTGATTTAAATCAATTTAATAAATATTTTTTATTTTAATAATTATTATAATTGATATTTGTAGAGTATGGCATCTGTGTAGGTCCAAGTTTTTGAAATTGCGAAAGTTAATTTGTTGCACCGAATGAGTGGGATGCCGTAAACTCGTATGTGAAATGACAAAATGACCCATATTATGGTAGACCTAATTAAAAAGTCCAGAATATAATGCTTCATTTTAATTTTTTTTCAAATAAAAATTGAGATGTATGTTAACACTGATACTATATAAATAATAAATTTTTTAAAAAAAATCCAAATTTCAAAACCTTTTTAAGAAAAATAATATAATAGAGTTATAATTCGTGTTGACTTTCGTAATTAAAACGGATAAACTTTTTTTATGTTAAAACTAGAGATGAGTTGCGTTGTTGCTTAACTCCGATTACAGTAAAATTTATATTTTAAAACCTGAAATATAGATAATTAACAGCAAATGAACATAAAGCACCCATAAATTTATTTTTCTCAGCAGTGAACATTTGACTAATCATTTTCCCTTATCTAACAAACATCTTATATGGAGGATGAAAAAATTTCATGACTAAGATTTCAATATTTTACCAATTCGAATTTTGATATTTTAATAAGGCTATTAGTATGAGTTGTGTTTAAGTTTATGTAACGTTCATTAAGAAGCACTTAAGTAGATTTTGGGGGTAGTTTATGAAGTATTACAGAGAAATGTTTGTACTTTTGTAAAGGAGAGTTCAAAGTACAAGACTACCTAGATGCGAACTTTTGGAGGTGAAGTTTATCACCGAAGAGTACGAAAAATTGTTACTTTATTACAATAGAGGCTACACTTATAGAAGATAATAAAGAATTGATAAGGCTTCAGGAATTGTTAAAGTGCTATACATCTATCAAACAATTCATAATATCATTCAAAACAAAAAGAAAAGCATATTGGTCTCCATTGTCACTTCATAAGATTTTGCTTGAAGATGATGTGTTAACATCGAGAAATATTTAGAAAGTAAAAATCTAGCTGACATTCTAATAAAAATAGGAACCTCTGATTAATTGAAATTGTGCTCAACTTTAGTTGGTTTGGTTGAATAACAAACAAAATAAGATTCCTCCTTGAATGAGGTGTTAAGACAAATTAAAACTAGTCTTCAAGTGGACTTGTCAAACTAAAAGGAGAAATTAAAGGAACAGAGTATTTTTTTTTTTCATTTCACAAGCAAACTCAAAAAAAGTATAGAAAACTTAAAATTAGGAAAAGAAAAAAAAATGAGAATGAAAAGGGATACATGAATATAAAAATAAGTTTTGATTACTTTTTTTTCCCCTACAGGTTAATATTCAATTTATTACCATGAATTTAAAAAAAAAATCAATTTGGTCTCATGTTTTTTTTTTAAAAGTATAAAATTAGGTCTGTTATGTTAAATTGACATGAACAACATTAATTAGTGATTACGTGGTACTGAGAGTGACAATTTTATTTACCAATGTGCCTAGGTGTAATCAAATATTCTAACACCCTTATCCATTATTTAAATTAAACTCTTTAATTGAATTAAATTCAAACATAACACAACCACTGACCAAGGCGCAAAAAGAAAAAAAAAAGAGTTTTATATCTCAACCAATCAAAATTGCATCCTAAATTTGTTTGTACTTGTGTTGAATACAAGAGAAAAGGTGAAACCTAGATAATTGATGAATTTGAGAAAAAAGTGTTAAGGAAGACACAAGGATCCACCAACTAAAGAAAACTTGGGGGGATGTAAAGAAGAAATTGAACAGAAGATTTGCAATTCCAAAGTTGGTACTATTGCTTACGAGTTGTTGAGTTAAGAGATTGAGGTTTCAGCCTTTTCAAAAAATAAAGGGCCTCATGCCATAAGTGTTTTTGCATTTCTGTTTCCGTTTCACTTGCCTGTCCATAACAAATAAAAAACACTCATATTTTCCGCTCAATCCACACTCCATCGAAAAAATTAACAAAAAAAGAAAAAGCTTGTTGGTGAAGAAGCAAAACGATGGAGGAAGAAGAAGACCAGTAGAAGCTTCCATATCTGACGAAGGAGCTAGTCCACCATCGCTTGCTCTCCTAAAGCATCCCCTCCAATTCCCCGCCGCTAAACCCTAACTTCCCCAATTTCTGCAACTCTCTTTGCTACACCCTCCGTCTCGCCACCCACGCCCACTCCAGAGACACACTCTCCTTTGTCAACCTCTTCTCTAAATTCGCTTCGAAAGCCCAAAGTGTCAACAATAAATGGACCTTTCACATCAACATCGTATTACTTGAGGAACCAAAAGATGAGAACCGCGAGAAATTGAACCCGCACAAGCCGTGATTTTGCTTATGAGTTTGGGATTAAGGTTTGAGCAGAGGGAGATATAATATTCAAAAGTTTAAAATAAATATAATTAATAATTAATTATAAACATGGTGGTATAATACGTGAACTTCATCTATGCATAACTATATCACATTGAGTGTCACATCATCATCCCTTAACGTCGTTCATGTCAATTTAATAAAAGAGACCAAATTACATACTTTTTTAAAAAAAAGCTTGAGATCAAATTGAATTTTTAAAAATCACGGCAGTAAATTGAATATTATTATATTAATTAAGTTAAATATTATTTTATAAACTAAAAAATAATTAGTGGTTAAAATAGTTTTTATTATTAATAAAAATTTATGAAATTGTTTCTAAATTGATATATAATATTAATTACCTAGATTTTAGCTACTAGCTACTATAGATTCTAAGTTAGTATTTAATTAAATTAGTGACTAATTTATAACCTTCGTGTGTGACAAATTGTTCCTAACTAATTAAATACCAATTTATAAACCAGTTTATAAATTT
>Ga0123342_1008977_pt1 | contig 12241 bp, 7 predicted proteins | sample Turbeawhitnodule_FD_89960 | JGI IMG/M metagenome (GOLD analysis project Ga0123342, IMG submission 89960) | Root nodule microbial communities of legume samples collected from Mexico - Turtle bean Mexico white nodule | ecosystem: Host-associated > Plants > Roots > Nodule | place: Mexico: Nepantla... | reverse complement strand
TTGGTGTGCAACAGGATATAATGTAAACCTAATAGTTGCCCGGGTGGATGTAGGTTGCAGTTGGCGACCGAACCACGTTAAATCTTGTGTCGTTTATTTTTCTGCAGTTGATTCGTGATTATGAGTGTTGTTTCCGCGTACGTTTTTCCATCAATATGTGCTTGCCTCTTAGCCATGTCACAATGTTTTTGGATGATATTGTGAATTTGGTTTATAAAAGCATTAGAAGACTCCCAATCAACATTTAACAAACGTATTTGCGAAAATATTTCAAAGTTATTTTTTGAGCTATATTCAAACCCTTCCTTCTAAATCTAACTTTTATTTCAATGTTACTTGTCAATCAAATAAAGACCATAATTCTTCGTATCATTAATGCTAAAGAGACCCTTCTTATCCTTCCAACACTACCATTCTTCAACTCTAACCTTTATTCTAATTGCAAGCCCAACAAATTTAGCCTAAACCTCCAACCTCATAAATACCCTGGCCAGTAACTAAACTGTGATGTAATACAACTTTAAGGTTTGCTTTCACAATCTACTTATTACTATGATAATCAAAGTTTTTATGAACTAAAACATATTTATACTTCTCATGAAAATTTGGTATCTAAAAACTTTAATCTTTAAAAAAAAACTCAAATAAAAACATCTTAACTCAACCAATTTATATCTCAAATATTTTTAACAAAATTAACCATTGTTGTTTTTAATTTGAGTGTAGACCGTCCAATGTAGTGCCTTGGATCATCTAGTGCTTGATATAGATCGTCTACTACATTGAAAGTCAACATAATTTAAGTATAAATCAGTAAACCCCAATCGTCTCCTAACAAATTCAATTATAAATCAAGTGAAACAATATTCATATATCATAAGGTATTAATTAGAAATAATAGTAAATAAAAAGGTGAATTGTCATTGGAACAATACTCTTATAAACTACAAGTGATAGAGAACGATACTTGTAATAATTTGTGATTATTTAAACCCTTTGTAGGTTATGAAAGAGAATTGGATATGAATCAAATTGGATGAACCAGTTAAAATTAAAGTGTTGCCTACCTTGTCTATTTCTTATATCTCTTTAAACTATCATCTTAAAGTTTTTTTTAAAATCTTAGTGAAGTTGTTTTAACATCATAGATGTTGGAGATCCCACATTGACTAGAGATTAGAGTCTTTCATTGTATATAAGTGGGTGCAAACCTCAACCTCATTAACCGGTTTTATGGGGTTCAGTTAGGCTTAAAGTCCACTTCATAACATGGTATCAGAGCATGTTTTCGTAACAATAAACAATCCATTTAACATGTAATTGGACTAGCTTGTGAAACTTTTTAAAAATATTTTAAAGCTTTATCTTTAAGAGATAACAATTTCTTTCATCTATGTAAATAGTAGAGTGGTAGAAATAAAAAGAAGAATTGAAGTCGTTGCAAAGATCCAAGAAAATTTACATTTACTTAGTCTCTTCTTATTAAAAGTCATCCAAACATAAACTACTCATGAATCAAAATGTGAAAACTTTTTTTTTGTTTTGTGAATGAAGATTAAACTAGTTTTTTCTAAACGTGCCAAACATACAAACAACTCACACTAACAAAAAGCAATTGAAAACCAATAATATATGAAATAGACCCATTCAGAAGAAGCTAATTTTTTTTTTGGAAAAGATAAAAAAAAAATTTAATTAAAACGTAATATAAAGGGGTAAAATAATCTAACTTTTTTATTTTTATTTCAACCACATCCACATACATTAACATCAACCAATAATTTATTCATTTCATTTTATTGTATAAAATATAATAATAATAATAAATAAACTTTTCCCGAACCAGTTTATTTATATATAAAACTCCAAGGAAATGGTGTTGTGTGAATGATCTGTAACCAGTAACAGATCCGGGGAGTTGCGGTTTGGAGTAGCGAATGGCGCAATCCGGGTCTGGATTCTTGTGCTTCGCCACTCTCTTGTTATGCAGCGCTTTCGCAACCTCCTTCTCCACGGACCCTCCCTTGCTCCAGCAGCACAAGGACCGTGTCGGAAGGCTCCCTGGTCAGAACTTCAACGTCAGCTTCGCACACTACGCCGGCTACATCACCGTCGAGGAGAACGCCGGGAGAACACTCTTCTACTGGTTCATTGAGGCTCTCGAAGATCCTCATTCCAAGCCCCTGGTTCTATGGCTCAATGGAGGCGCGTTTCAATTTTCTCGCCACTAACTAACTGATCATCTTTATTTTACTTCTTCTGCTACTGCATATGCCGGTGTTAACCATCGATTCGCAACACTTTTGGTGCAGGACCTGGTTGTTCATCCATTGCTTTCGGACAGTCCGAGGAAATTGGACCCTTTCATATAAATCCAGATGGCAAGACTCTTCATCCCAATCCCTATTCTTGGAACCGAGGTGAGGGTGGCCCACTGCCTTACCGAACATTCCTTTCCACTTTCAGGGCATGTTTGGAGAAACTTTTTCATACCAGTTTTTAGGAGAGAAAAGAATAATATAAAGAAAAAAATTCAAAAAAGTTGGAAATATAATATGATAAAGCTTATTTGAGAAGAAAACATAAAGGATAAAAGGTGAAGAAGTTCTGTGAGAAGAGTTATGATTAACCACTTTTTTTGTTTTTTTTAGTTGCCAACATTCTTTTTCTTGACACTCCTGTTGGGGTTGGATTTTCATATTCAAATAACGGATCCGAGCTGCTGAACAATGGCGATAATAGGACAGGTAGTACAATTTTCATTCAGCATTCATTGTTATTCAGGTTCATGTTTGCACACGTGTACACACATTCACACTCATAGTAGGTGATTGGAAGGATCTTTACCATTCAGTCTTGTATTGATGATTAATGTTGGTTTTACTTAAATCTAAGAAGACTGAATGGTTAAGGTTAACTCCCCTAAAGCTCTCGCCTTATATTGTTACATATAAATTCGTGTAAGTTAAATTATTAAAGCTTTATGTGCAGCTAAGGACAATTTAGTATTTCTGTTGAAGTGGTTTGAGCGTTTCCCTCAATACAGAAGTAAGGACTTTTTAATTAGTGGTGAGAGCTATGCAGGTAAACAACGTTGCTCAGCATAAATTTGTGCTCAAATTGATATTCTGTTCATTAGATTTTCCTGTTTGTTTGTTTCATAGGCTTTTTTAAAAGTTATTGTTTGCTAGTAGTGGTTATGTCGTCAACTGACACTTCAATACTGGTCTGTTTGTTTTATATAGATGTTCGAGTTCTTTTATTCTGGTCTGATAGATTTTTAAATGCTCTAATTCATATTGTTCAATCATTAATCCCGTATATCAGGGCATTACGTTCCTCAACTTAGCCAAGCTATTGTTAAGTACAACTCAGCCACTAAAGAACAGGCTATAAATCTGAAAGGTTTCATGGTATGGGTTCGAATTTTGTATAAAAATAAATCTTTGCTTTGTGTCACTTCTTTCTTATTATTAGTTTAATCCATATATCTCTGCTGCAGGTAGGGAATGCTCTGACGGATGATTATCATGATCAATTAGGGATGTTCGAGTTTATGTGGTCAAGTGGTTTGATTTCGGATCAAACATACAAGCTTTTGAACCTACTTTGTGATTTTGAGTCAGTTGAGCACCCATCACATTCATGTGAAAACATTTGGGAAATTGCTGATAAAGAACTTGGAAATATAGATCCATACAGTCTGTTTACACCACCATGCCATGCCAATGTTAGTCAGTTAAGTCGGCTGGTGAGAAGAAAGAATGTAAGTGCGAACATATTTTAAATTCGTTATACAGTGCATGTGACAGGTTTGTAGAACATATCATTATTATTGATGTGTTATGTCATGCTACAGAGAATTGGTAGACTCGGTCTCAGTACAGAGTATGATCCATGCACTGAAAGGCACTCCATTGTATACTTCAATCGACCTGAGGTCCAAACAGCTCTTCACGTTGATCTAGATCATAAGCCTGCCACATGGGAGACCTGCAGGTGATGAGATGATCACTATTGAGGCACTTGAAAATTTTCTATCTGCATCCACTGTATTTGATGTGAATATAAAAGGTTTGGATTTAAAATAAAAATATAGAAGGAAAAAAAATAGGTGTAAGCTCCAAATACGGTTCATGTGAACTGGGATGGGAAAGTGTTTAGAATGTTACAGGTGAAAATTTTCTCTCCTATGGCAACATCCACCCCAAATTACACTAATGATCCCTTACCGTCTCCACCACACTCCACGTATGTCATATTCACCTTCTCTTTCAGATTCATGCATTCTCTTCATCATTTCATTGCTGTCAAGTGTTCATTTTGTTTGAGAAACAATGCCACATTTCTCATGCATAACTTCCCCCTACTCTTTGACTACATTCTTAACTCATTCTCTGCCTGTATGATTTCTTATGGTACTTTTTATGCCACATACTTAACATTTATCAATGTACGAATGATGTCATCATGCATCCTTATTCGTATAAAGCCTATAGCAATTGTCTTACAAGATGTGTCACTTCCCATCAACACGTTATGACTTTCCAACTCATCAAATATGGTAAACCATTCCCTTCAAGCTATCAAGTGAAGAAAGACCAAGACAAGATGATAAGCTTCTTGGTTAGGTTCTTGGCTTGTATCTTGGTGTTTATGGTTAGGTTGTGATTTGACTGAGGTAAGGAAGGTTATAGGAGGATGTGTAGACTATCTTTGAAGGGTTCTTGAGATTTTAGGATATGTTTTTGGAGGAAATCTTGGAGGTTTCCTTGGTGAGGGTTGGCAGAAGCAAGGGCAAACAAAAACTAGGTTCTTGGTTGGTTTTTCTTGGAATTTTGGTGTTTTTGGTCATCTAAGGCAAGGGCTGGTTGGACCTGGTTTGAATTATAGGACCTTTCTTTAAGGTTGATCGAGAGATCACTAAGCTAGAAGATGGTTTGGAAAGGTGTTCTTGGTGTTTCTTGAAAGGTTATGGTGTGGGTGGTTTCGCCAAATGCTTGTTTAGTATTTTGGTGTGTCTTGGCTAGGTTTGGGTGGTGGAGAGATAAGGAATGGAAGCTTAGAAAGATAGTATGATAAAAGCAAGAAATAGAATGGAAATATGATTGAGGATATGTGACAATGATGAATGGAAAGGAGTAAGATAGGGTGGTGGTTTACGTTGCCAAGTGTACACAGTTCAAATAGTTGGAAAGACTCTTGACTCTTGGCTCACTCTCTTGAATGCTCCAAGAAAAGCAAAGAGGAAGAGAGGTCACTTAAGAAAACTCAACTAAGATGAAGCTCACTCTCTCACAAAGAAACACAAAATGGCTTTCAAAGCTCTCAATTTAATTTCTATTCAAAGTTTGTTTACAATGTGCTCATACGAGTTCCTTTTTCTAAGGTCTTGGTCATGAACATCCAAAACCTTATTTACAATGTGATACATGTATTACCACCTTGGTGTGTTAGCACACACCTTTATTTATATTCTACCCTAGAATAAACTATATTAGGAATTACTATCCTATGCCTTTTTTCAAGCAATAATTCTTAAACATTTAATTATTTTTAACTTGTCTTCTTGAGACTTTTTCTCCAAGTCCTTCTTCAATTGAAGACTCTTTCTTTATTCTCAGCAAATGCTCCCTTATGATAGAAAGCTAACGCACTTCTAACAACCTGAACAATTACCTCACTACCCATCCATAACATGAACTATCATTGTTTAATAGTTTTGGGCGATAAAACCGTAAAGGCTTATTTCCATTAGGGCCCTGTTTCTTAACATGAAGCCACTTGAATTTTTACTTTACACCACCATTGTTTGGACATCTCAATTACCAACCAAGTATGACTTGGATTTTCACACTGGTATGTCACTGCTTAAACTTTTCAATTTACTACGCATAACTTGACATAGAAGATATTCACCAATCGAAAGGGGAGAAACACCAAGGAGACTTTAACCAAATAAGTCATGAGTCGATACACAAGAAAACATTACGCCACCTTCAACTCAAAACCTTTAGGCAATAGGTTTGTGTGTCTTTCTCACTATATGTTGCTCAACTTGTCTATCTCTACATAATATGGGATTTCAACTCACTTAACACCAACAATACCCCCCTCAAATGAGTCCTTTTCACATTAGTATGCTCCTTCTCTAGCAAAAGTATTTCTTAGCACAAATACCTCAATGATGACCATTATTTGCTCTACTATTTACAACAACAGGATACGTTGCTTGAGTCCCTGCCTAGAAAACTTTCAGTAAAAAATGATCCATCACCCATTCTATTGTACTCGTTTAAAACGCTTTCCAAGAGGAACCATTGACATTAATATTCAAAATCCGTTTATACGACGAAAAATTCTCACTTAGATACTGTTGTTGTTGACAGTATCTTCAATTGGTGTGAGACTTTGGGTTTTTCCCAATACACCTCATGTTCAACACTTTGAGCTTGGTATGTATATAACATGGCAAGTGACTTTTTTTTAATTGGATCTAGGAAATGCTCTTTTTCCCAAGTATAGTGTGGGGTTTATAAGGCTTTGGTCTCTCCAACTACCTTATCTTGCTTTTATGATGTGGTTCTCTCAAGGTTCTCAGCCGTGTCCAAGTCATTTTACTGTTTTTTTGTTAATCTTTTTCTCAATCGGTTCCAAACTAGTCTCTCCTCATGTACAAACATATCTTGTCGTGTCATTTCTCATATGGCCACACATATGTCTTGATATTCTCATTTCTTGTTATTTTTACTACTTCCACATTAATAATTTAAGAATCCCTGCAACTATATCATTCGGAGATTTTGATAACTGGTAGCAACTTTAGGGATTGTAGGCGTAGCATAAAATGTATTGTCGTACCTTTTGTTTATATCTCTCTCTATTTGCACCTGTGTGGTTTCTTTTACCAAACTTAACAGACAACACAATCCTCTTATTCTCATTTTTGGCAGTGATGTGGTATATACAAACTGGAAGGATTCTCCAAGATCAGTGCTCGATATTTATCATGAACTTATTGGAATGGGACTGAAGATATGGGTGTTCAGGTTAGTGTTATTTTCTTATATCTAGATGTAACCCTATAGTTACAAAAACATTCCTTTTTAGTCCATATAGGTAAAAGCATCCCTTTTATTCTTACATATACCGTTTTAAATTTCGCTCTCCCTATACATATTATTTTTTCATACACATACCGTTTTAAATCTCTCCCTATACATTTTTTTATAATTCCTTCATCCCTACGAGAAGGAATAAAAGGGATTAAAAATGATATATGTACAGACTAAAAAGAAATTATTTGAAGTATAGGGACTAGAAGGTAAAGTTTTTGTAACAAGGATCAAATGATTGATTAAACCTAATACCTATATATGTCTTTATACGCGTTTACTCGTTTGTTTGATGTCATACATATATCTAAAGTGAGCTAGGAAGAGCTTGAAAATTCTCAGCATCTGTTACGTTGCCTCAGACAATTTGCTAATTACTTATGATCTGAAAAGATTACATTTAAGATGTATCCCTCTTGATCAAATTCATGATTTCACTTTTATTTTTATCAGACACTTGAACACCCATAAAAGAAAAACACAGAAGGAATACTTAATAGCATGTGCTCAATTAATCATCCAGTACAAAATCATTTCAATGTATTCTGATTACTATTATTTTATTTCAAGCACGGTATTAAGGTTTTGTAACTAAAGTGGAATGGAGCTCAAATACGTTAAGAACCATTCATTCCATTCTAAGTTATTTATTGTCCTTGATTTCAGTGGTAATACGGACGTGGTAATACCTGTGACGTCTACTCGCTATAGCATAAGTGCTCTGAAACTCCCAACCTTGAGTCCTTGGCGTGCATGGTACGATGATGGGGAGGTAAGTGATTGTACAATGAGTTGGTTTCTCTTAGATTATTTAGTGTTATTATTACGACCCTTTTACGTGATATAAATGAAACAGGTTGGAGGATGGACCCAAGAATATGCTGGGCTTACGTTTGTGATTGTAAGGGGTGCAGGGCATGAAGTTCCTTTGCATAAACCAAAACTTGCTCTCACACTCGTCCAAACCTTCTTGGCAGGAACATCAATGCCCAATCTTGACTTACTCAGCACCTCTTGAAATTTACATTTACTGTTACCACGGTACCCTATTTTCCATTTTAAAAACTTCTCTATTGTTGTAATCATCAACTTGGATAACTTAAGAAAACAAATTCGATGAATCCATGAAAATAGTCACTGGTTTCATGAAATTATGCAAACATATTAAACCTATAACTATTGTAATGTCCAAAGTTTTTATCAAAAATATGATTTTAGTATTAATCTATTAAAAGAATATAATCAGCATACATTTTAAATATCATTGAAAATAAACTGTGCATTGAATTAATTTAATTAAGGTATGAGATATTATTAATACGTGAATTAGTAAAGTTTTTTATTTCTAAAAAAATTCACATATGCATTACAAGTGTTTCTTAATAAAGAGAAAGGAATATACATTGTCATAAACTTGACTTACTAGCAAAACATATTAGTAAATTCTCTCCATCCATCTCATATACAACATAAAAAGGAAATATCCTATAATAAGAGAATTAAGGCATCATTTATGGTTGGACACAAATCTACATTTGAATATTCAGAAAAAAAAAGTAATTAATGATTTAGACGTTAATAAATAATACCTATTTTTTATCAGCATGATAAATAATACCTAATTTTAGTTATTTAATAAGTTTTCTAGTATGATAAAAAAGATATGCATGTCACTGAAAATAGCTCAAACTATTGTTTGATACATCATCACAAGGCACAAGCTTAAAGTTAGGCCAAGTAGAATTGTTTCAAGCTTTTGGATGTAAGACGTGATACGTCATTAGTTGTTTCTTCCTCCACCTCCATAGGTTCTTCTACCATTCCCATACAAAACGTGAAAATACTTTTTTATCTTTATTGTGCCACCTCTATTGAGTAGCTTCCGGATTATGTAATCTGGACACATATTTAAAAAAAGACTTTCGGATTATATAATTCATAAGCTAAAAAAGACTTACATAATCCAGAAATGAATCATGCATTAAAAAAAATTCCAAATTATGTAATCCGGAAACTAATTAAAAATTTGATAAAGACTTCTGGATTATGTAATTTAAAATATTATAGAGGAATAGTTTTAGAAATAAAAAATTTATGGAGTAGTGAGAAGAATATATAAAGGTGGAAGGAAGAAATCGTCTATGTCATTCATGCATTGTGTCATTCTTTAGCTTTTAAGTGCTTAGCTAAGATGGTTTTCTAAACAACATAGAAAGAGAGAACTATACTTGTAAATTTTTTATTACACAAGTTTATCTACTTTTGATCATCAATAAAAACACTTTTAAGAGCATTTGTGAACGTGTTTGAAAAATCCTTAAGTGACTTTATTTCAACATCTAATAGGCATATTAAAAGAGAAGTTTACCAAGTAGATTTAAGCTCTACTGAAACCCATTTCTAGAGCTAATAATTTATTTTATTAGGTAAATTCACCAACTCTCCTGTTTAATTATATACTCCAATATATATATATATATATATATATATATATATATATATATATATATCCACATAATTCTCATTCATTGCAAATGACATGGAATTATTACAAATTCCACATATTCCTTTTTGAGCTAATTTTTCAATTTATCATGTCATAAGCAACCACAATCACATCCAAAACATCACAAAACATATCTTTAATGTCTTAAAATTCATATGCAAATATACACACAAATTCCCTAACAGTAAACAAATTTTCACAAACTACATAAACAACATAAATGTTATGAATTCAACATTTCCAAAAAAATTCAATTAATGAAAACTCAAGTAATTCAATATCATCACAACAATTCATTTCAAATAATATGTTGAAGGTGAAACGCCTTCAAACTAAACCAAATATACAATTCAAGATGTAAAAATAAGTCACCCACATTGTAGTTAAGTTTCATACTTTCTTTTTGACAACTACCTTATGGTTGCAACATTCATATATAGTGCTAAAAAAAGTTAAACCACACTTAAAGTTCCAATAAACCAAAATACTTATGGAAAAGGTAATTCCATAATGCAAAAGTTATTTCCCGAAATTCTTTTTCTGGAAGTCATTATTCCTATTCTAGAACTACCTTTCCAAAATGGATTTCACATTTTCCAATATAACTTTGGATTTTCAATTTTAGAATGCACTAAAATACCTTAAGGATTGCTTATTATGGAAGACAATTTTCAAAAATCTATCTCTCGTCATTTAACATCAAAATCCATATTTAATCACTACTTTTTACTTGAATCAGCTAATTCAAGCTTCTAACCCCATGACCTTCACCGTATCTCGTCGGAGCTAAACTTTACCTCCACCACCACCATCACTGGAAACCACCAATAGCCAACACCTGCACATATGCACTCCCTCCTTTCAAATAAAACATGCAAGGGAAATTATGACATTTCAAAAGATTACAAAAATGTTGGGTATGAAGTCAGGACTAATTGGGTTGGGTTGAGTAGACACCATGTTTTAGTGAGTGGGCTTAATCATTGTGTCCCTTTATTATCTCTATTTAAAGATATCATTGTACTTGTAATTGGGGTGCAACAGGATATAATGTAAACCTAATAGTTGTCTGTGTGGATGTAGGTTGCAGTTGGCGACCGAACCACGTTAAATCTTGTGTTGTTTATTTTTCTGTAGTTGATTTGTGATTGTGTGTATTGCTTCCGCGTGCGTTTTTCTCATCAAGTGGTATCAGAGCTTTGGTTCGTTTACACACTAGAGATCCGATTAGCATAAATTAATCAACGAGACGTGAAAATTGCGGTTGGAGTCACGTCCCAAAGTTAGGGTTTCACAGAGGCGACAGTAGTGTTCCAAAGCTAGGTTTTCGCAGAGGCGGCAGCAACATCCCAAAGCTAGGGTTTCGCAGGGGTTGTAGCAAGGTCCCAAGGCTTAGGGTTTCACAGCGGTGCAAGGAGAGGCTCCCAGATCTGCTTCACAACAGCGGTGACCAGCGATGGTGGTGGTGCGAAGCGCCAATGCAGTGGGGACTGCGACCAGGTCTGTTGGTGAGTGATTTTGGGTGGTGCAATTTTTGTGGTCTTGATTTTAAAAAAAAAAAGGATTGCCAAGATCTGAAATTAGTTGTACCGAGTATCTCGTCTAGTCATTTGAGATGGCAGAAGAAGGGAAGTTCTGAATTGAAAATTCGATGGTACAAATTTCAATTGGTGGAAAATGCAAATTGAGGATTTGCGAGTTCAGTTACTGAGCACATCAATAAAACGAATTCAATCTTAGCCAGACTTATGTCAGTGGGCATTAAGTTCGATGATGAAGTTCAAGCTTTACTACTGTTATTATCTTTGCCTGACAGTTGGTCCGAAATGGTTACAGTAGTTACAGTTTAGCGGGATCCGATGGATTCACTTTTGAGAAAATTCGTGATCTCATTCTTGGCGAGGATGTCAGAAGAAGGAGTTTTGGGGAATCTAGTGAATCGCTATATGTCATTAGAGGTAAGAAAAATATCAGAGATAGTGGGAGCAAGAACAAAAGAAGGAGTCAGTCAAAGACTCGGGATTGCTCAAGTGTAACATGTTGGAACTGTAAGGACGTGGGGCATTTCAGGAATCAATGCCCAAATGATAAATAAGTCAACATTGCAGAAGACTTCGCGGACGAGGACATTTTAGTCTGTTGCGCGGATAGCAGTGTGGATTCCTGGGTCATGGATTCTGAAGCATTGCAGAATCTAGTTATTGGAGACTTTGGAAAGGTAAGACTAGCAGACAGCATAACTCTTGATGTTACGGGCATGGGTGACATAGTGTTGAAGACACCAGTTGGTTTTTGGACTTTGAAGGATGTCAGAGTTGTTCCAAGCTTGACGAAAAGTTTAATTTTTGTTAGGCAGTTGGACAAACAGGGACATGAAGTGAAGTTCGGAAATTAGCAGTGGAAGGTCGTCAAGGGAAATCTTGTCATGGCCTGCGGAAGAAAGAGAGGTTCGTTGTATATAGTCGGATTACCGTGTCTGAGGGAGTGACCATCCCAGTTCAGAAGATAAACAAAGTCCGGTTCATAGAATCTCGTGGGCAGAAGAGGGTTGTCTTTACAAGAGAGAAACCCAGAGCCACAGGTCAGATTCAGGATGAACGAGCATGGAAAGGTTCAGGTA